>ERZ773007.186-NODE-186-length-31285-cov-79.558694_pt1 | contig 31285 bp, 42 predicted proteins | sample MGYA00580665_ERZ773007 | MGnify/ENA primary metagenome ERZ773007 (study PRJEB29015, sample SAMEA2738122) | human oral metagenome | biome: human oral; feature: human-associated habitat; material: saliva | place: China | collected 2167 ... | reverse complement strand
CCTTTCGTTGTGTAGCCCTTCCTGGCTACATTTCTAGTATATCACCCCCTACCGGTTAAACCAAGCCAGTAGGGGGTGATGTGTGTCATATTTAATTATGAAGTAGTTCTACCTGTAAAGAAGAGACTATCAAAACAGCCTGTTTTTCACTCTCGAGAGACAGTGAGTCGCTACCCTCATTTTCTAGAATCAATTCGGCAATAGCCGCAATAGCTCTACGGTGCATGCGCTCAAGCCCATCAAAATTAGAGTAAAAATCATAGCTAGATATTTCAGACAGGCACCTCATTGCTCTATCTGACAGCTTATATTCAACCCAGGAGAAGCGGATCATAGCCAGATAATCTAGGAGCTTTAAAGTGTCGTCAATACGACCTTTATAAGGTGCTCGCCATGCATATTTCATGATATTGCCTAGATAGAATGGCAGCTCATGAATGAAATAGGTGAGCTTATGCCCGTCGATTTCGGGATAGTGGTTAGACATTTGGTCGCCTCCCAGTAGATATCTATCTCTTGTGTCTTGCGATGCGTTCATTCCGCGCTTTCACCCATGCTTCGTAGTACTGTTTAGTTAGTTCGGCACTGCGATATTCGTTAGGGTCTGTTATTCGCTCTTCCTTGTACTTGCGTTTCTCATGTCTCTTGCAGCAAATCGAGCAGTCCGGGTTTATTTCCGCCATGTCAATTCCGCACTCTTTACATTTAGGTGGTTCTGGTGCTTTATATCGTATGTCGCCTACGATTTTCCACTTGCGATGCCGATTATTGCACTGAGTACATCCTTTTGTTCGGTTTTCGCGTAAGCACCCGCATGTACCGCAGTGGGTTGTGTATTCTTTTCCTGCCATTTTAGATTACCGCCGTTGCTACTAGTTTGAATTGGTGAAATTTTCTGATATGCAAGTTGGAGGCTCGCATGATTTCCGGGTGTGTCTTAAGGGGTTTCATGCTTCCGCATACGCTGCAATCTGCATACCATTTACCGTCATATTTCCGAGACTTTACCTTGGCTTCATGGGTTATGCCGATCATGAAAACATTGAACACTAGACAGAAGTCTTGTATAGCCTGCGCAATGCTCGCGTCTCGAAGCTTTCCAGTTGCGCCTAGTAAATCTTCTGTTGTGATCGCTGTTAGCTTGCGCGTTCGTTCATTAGCTGCAAGTTTCTTAGGTAGTGAGAATTTCTTGCGTGTCGCACCTGACTTGAGTGCTTTTAGGGTTCGCGAGTGTCCTTGCTCATTGAAGAACATTTCGTCAATGTCTTTTGCTACCAGGTAGCTTTTCCCGTCTAAGGCTGTGATTACTCGCAGGGTTTTTCCTGTGAACCTGTTTTGGAGTAGGTATCCTACTGTCATTTTTCTTTCCTTTCCTTGTACCTCTAGTGTATCACCCTCTACCGACTAAAACCAAGCCGATATATGGTTAAATATGTCACTAAATACCCCTGGTGTTCGACCATGCATATACATCTTGCGGGTCAAAAAGCCGATCATTACCAGAAGTCCTAAAAGGCTTCAACTTACCAGCACTGCATGCCTTACGCACGCCGTTCGGAGTCATTTCCTCCATCTCTGCGACCTCTCGCACAGTCAATAGAGTGCTAATAATATTCTCTGGGTTATCAGGTGAAATCATCTCGCGAATGCGGTCTATCTCGTCGTGCAGGTCTTCGAGATGCCCAATATTCTTGTCTGTGAGTTCATCAGCGAGCAGCTGAATATTCTTGAGCGCAATACGCAAATCTTGCAGATCGGACATTATTTTTTCCTTTCGTATGGGCTGAAAAATATTTCAAGCCTCGGGTTTTCTCTATCTACACCACCATGATGTAGGTGTGGTCCATCTAGGTATTCCTGTGAGTCATCTGGGAGTATCCCCGCGTCCACAATCCCATCCAGAATAGCCTTTGCTGTAGGGTAATAATTTCCCGGATCGTACCTCCCGGCGCGTGCTCTGTAAATGTATACATGACATTCCACAGGTGGCTCCAAAACTTCTAGGCTATGTGCTGACTCACGCCCTGCTCTTCGCCAGTATTTGGATGATTTCTGCCTAGTGCGCCAATGCTCAGACATTAGGCGATTTATCGACAGCAGCGGGTGGCTATCCGGTATCTCAATGACTACTTTCATTAGGAGACTTTGCGTGTGCCTACCTCGTAATCCTCGACTGTGCAAAATTCTTCACCAACATAGGCGCGGTACACAGCCACCTCGGCTAGGGCTAGTTCATGCCCGTCTGGTACAAGCTCAGCTAATTCTTTGGCTAGATATTTCTCTAGGGACTTGATAATTTCCTGGTGCCCCTCGATGATCTGCTGCCAGTACTCGGATGATTCGAACACGATGCCGTCTTTTACCTGGACTCGTGCAAGCCCATTCTTTATGAAGTTTTCGGTGGCTTCTACTACTTTCTTGCCACTCTCAGAGTCTTTCACAAAGGGCATGTCTTCCAGTAGTTCTACCCATGCGGCTTTTTTGTCCTGGCGGTAGGTTAGGCTGATTGCGCCTTCGAGTGTTTCGCTCATTTTCTTCTTTCCTTTCGTTCGATACCTCAAGTGTATCATGCAATACCAGTAACACAAAGCCAGTATCGCATGAAATACATCACATATTCTCCAGCGCTTGCATCTGCCTGTCACGCTCACACTCCACCGCGCTGCGCCGCATAGAACCTGTCTCTGTCTTGCCAAAGCTACGCACAAGCGCCCGCAACTCAGGCGGCGGCGGAACGGATTCAATCTCACGCGGTGGACGTGGCGCATCGATCACACGCAAATCAACCTCGCTACGCACAAAATCAGGTACAGCAGCATAGGCGCGCTTCCATGACTCATATACGCGTACAGCAGTCTCGTAGTCATGTTTGTCCTCGATCTCTAGTGAATCGAATTTAGCCGCTAGTCGAGAGCATTTACCTATCGCCGTATCAATCTCGGATTTCATTTCCTTCCAGGTCTCCAAAATGTCCCCCGGTTGGAGAATAGATATGCGGCGCGTTGAATAAAGTCGCTTTTGCACCTCGCGCGCATACTTGTCCGGCACCTCCGCACAAATCTCAGCCCACACAGTAAGGATTTCATCAGGCAGGGGCTTTAGGCGCTGGTCTAGTCCGGTGGCGATTGTGTAGAGCGCTCGCATTGTGTTTAGTTCCATTGGGTAATTTCCTTTCGATTTTCTTCAAAGCGCTGTGCGGCGATTTGCGGGGCGTTTTTTAGTGCGGATAGGTCATAACCCATTTGAGCCGCCTTTTGCTCCCATTCGGTCATCTGTGGCTTCCGAGAGGGGAATACGGCTTCTAGGTCGTCCTCCCATCCGCGACGATTGAGCCAGGTGGACGGATGAGGAACATATTTCAGCTCTGTGCCACTCTGTGCGAATGCGGCTGCATATGCCCGCATGCCCTCGATAGCCTCGAATGACTCACCGCGACGCTCTACAGTCCTCCAGGCGCGTTCTGCCGCCTTTTTTCCTATCCGCCTGGGAACTAGTGCCCAAAACGTATCAAAGTCACTTAGAGGGGCGTTCTGTGGCTTCTGAGGGGTGTTTGCGTTGGATACCTGGACTACCTCATCAGCTTTTCGCCAATACTGACGAGTATCTGACTTGATTCTCACGAGAGATTCAGTCCCGAGTTCATCGCAATCAGCGAGCGCGTCAGCGCGTAGCGGCTCTGTGACCTGAGCCACCTCAGTGTCACGGGGGACTATAGGGGGTAAATTAGTATTATTAATAACTTTAGTATTAAGAGGAGTATGCAGCGAAACCGTCGACGGTTCAACCGCTGTCGGTAAACCTGACAACGGCTCACTATGTGAGACACCCGGGAGCTTCGCAACCATGATCGAAGCACCAAATTTTCCACCCTCGCGAGACTGTGAAAACTCCAGATACCCGAGCTCTTGCAATTCGTCGATTAGAGATTTCACTCCCATGCGCCCCATGGGTGATGCCTCGATCAATTCTTGCCGCGAGAGTGAGTATCCAGGCTTCTGTGAGACGATGAACGCCATTAGCCCGCGTGCACCCCATGAAAGCCTTGAATCACGCAGGATTTGGTTCGGGATCATGGTGAATGAGTGTTGGTAGTCGAAATGGTGTATAATATTCACCGGGACATCCTTTCTGTTTCATTTTCCTTTCCGGAATTGCCTCCAAGGCTTTTGCTTTGGGGGCTTTTTCGTTATCCAATATATCACATTAGTGTATGGTGCTACACCAGATATATGCGTGACAATAAACACACAAAAACAGCTTGCATCCAGACCTATGTAATGCCATGATTAAATACATGAAATACATTCTGATTCACGCCGACACATTCGAGCACTTGGCGCAAAAGCTCACTAAAGTATTCCGTCAGCACGGCAAGTACTGCTCATACGCAACCGCCAAAAAAGTTGCCGAAAAGTACACCACAATCGCAGGAAACGGCATCCTCGCTAAACAGCGAGGCTACGCACGAGCAATGAAATTCATCCTGCACACATCACTAGAAAACCTAGTAGCCGATCTGCGCTACGAAATCGCACAGCAGAAAGTTGTGAAATTCTATGCGTAAAATCAGCCTACAACCCGCAGTAAGCAAAGATGGTACTGTCGAGGTAAAGCCTGCTAACACAACAGACCTAACCTTTGAAGAGCATACGCGCCTAGGAAACGCGCTGAAAGAGCTAACCATCCTCAAATCATACTCTAGCCGCCTAACCATCCGTTTAGCCGCCTGGGATGTCGTGGAAGCCGCATTTGAGGGCTGTAGGGTGCGAGTAGTGCCAGATAAAAAACAGCCCGCTGAAAAATACGCAGACATCCACTTCTCAATCGAGGCGAAAGATGAGCAATAAAAACATTCTCCACCACGTAATAACCGTAAAAGTCATAGGCAACACCGCCGCGCTAGACACATCCCGCCTATCGCAGGCAGCATTCAAAAACTCATACGCGCACTACTCGGCAATCGCGCAGGTGCTCGACGAGTACGATATGCCGCGCACCTCAAAGATCGTATGGCGCACACAGCGTATAGAGGACTTGATAAACATTGCGCTTGAGCGATACGGCATGCAGGTACAACGCTCTAAAACAAAGCTAGAGTTGGTAAACGGCAACAGGCATGACATGATTATCCACATGGTTCTAGAAGAGCGAGACAATGGGCAGTAAACACGATCCGCCTTATCTGCTATTCCGCTTCGATCATAAAGAACTTGTTGTGCTTTATAGGCGTAAGCAAGATGAAGATAGGCTCATATACACATTCCGTAGGTTAGCTAGTGGGGCTGTCGAAATATTCACTCGACGCGGCGACATGAAAAATAAGCCTATAGCCGCAGCAACGTTTGAACTACCTGAGGAAAACATAGCGAATGCCATAATCACAATGACCGATGCTAGTAAATATGCTGATATTCTCAGCGTATTACCTTGGGAGGCTGATGTTATTGAGGGGCTACCTGCTGATGTAGATACACTAATCCTGGATCGCATTCCTGAATACTATAACTAAATATGATACATATCACCCTCTGCCGGCTTGGTTTTGTTGGTAGGAGGTGATACACTAGAGATATAGGAAAGGAAAAGGAAATGAAAAAAGCAATCATCACCGCAATAATCATTAGCACAGTAGTCATAGCGGCATCAGTAATCGTATGCACCCCAACCCTAAGCATCATGGAGTTCGACGCAGAGCAAATGGCATACGGAATCTTCGCAATGGCAGCCGCAGCGCTCGCAGCACGCGAATACGTAGCATGGAATACTAGGAAGGAAAAGAAATAATGGCTATATACACATTGCACTCAATTAATTTTTCTAAACTAGATATACATAGAGATGGTGAACTGGTTGCCACTATGGAAGGCAAAGGAAGCTTCTTTTTACGGACACGGCAATGGGTAGCAACCGATAATAAAAGTCAGACTGTAACAGTTGGTCGATCTATCGATGAATGCATAAAAAACTATGCGGCGATACACGGAGATGACAGGATAAAGGAAATTCCGTATACACATGGTGCACGAGCTACGTTCAAGACTATAAAGGAGAAGGAATAATGAAAATCACCGAATACTGCTACAACCTACTAGTAGGCATGTGCATACTCCTATTCATCGGCTTCACATTAGCCGCAATATTAGGCAACTACTTCGCAGCACTGCCAGCAATCCTCTTCGCAATAATCCTAAAACTTACACTCTAGAAAGGAACACCCGTGAAAATCACCAAGAACATTGCAACATTCGGCTGGGTAATGCTCGGTCTATCCACATTCCTGCTATGCGTCAACATCCTATCCGCGATGATCGGAGAAACCCTCTATGCAGACATGGCATACGTAGCAGGATGCGCAGTAATCGGAGTAGTCCTACTTGCCCCACATGCACTAGCGGCATACATGCAATATAAATCACATCGAATTGAGTGCCAAGACGTGAGCCTGGCTGATATACTGGATTAGTACCAAGTAAACAAAACTATCTATAATGGATTCAGGTATTGTTTTCTGGTTTCCGGACAAAACAATAACCCCCGCACCTAATTCATGTGGCAGGTGCGGGGGTTATTACTATCCCTAGTGGGCTACAGAATCACTCGGAAACTGATCCGGATTTTCGTCAACCCAACCAACACGCGGGTCATAAATCTGCCCCGGTGAGCCGCCCTCAGGTGCGCCCTCTTCGCCGTAGCGGTACTGGCGACCACCAAGAGCTTCCTTCTCCCACTGCTCACGCATAGAATCAGCAGGGTTAGGCTTCACCTCAGACACATGCTCAGGTGCAGGCTCACCGACAACGCCACGAGAGATAGCCTCCATTACCTCGTAGAAATCAACAGCCCCTACCGCCTTGGAAACAGCGTCACCAACGTGCGAATCGACAGCATCAGACACGATACCCTCGGTATGGGCTTTTTCTCCAACGGCGTTGCGACCAAAAAGGTACGCGGTTGCACCTAGTATAAGGGCAGAGATAGCTGCTTGGACTTCACTAGGCAGCTCTATACCAGCACGGCCAGCAATGAAGACTAGAATAGTCATTACGGCACCGACCATAGCGACACCCATAGTTGCGGTTTTTGTTACGTTTCCTGCATAACGCTCATTGTTCATAATATTTTTTTCCTTATCTCAGTACTAGTTAGGGAAATTGCGGTACATAGCCTGCGCGTCCTGATCGAACTCAGTCTTACGCGCATCGCCCTGAGCCTCGTCAGAATATCCTAGAAGCTTACGCAGACCGACAGCAAGCGAACCGTCCTTCATTCGGTGCGGGATACCTACACGGAACTGATTAAACAGAACCTTCACCATGCGCACGCCTGCCCAGGTGTTCTGGTCGATCTCTCGCACAGCTTCGGCTAGGGTGCGTCCCCCAAGCTCGGGCCGCTTAGTGTTGAATACAACTTCCTCTAATTCTTGCTTGGTTGCCATATCAAACCAATCTTTCTGAGAGCTACCGCCCCCGTTGTAGTATGCCATTGCTCGGCGTGTTATCTCACCCTTACTCCAAGTACCAGAGCATTCGGTAGGGAACCAGTCCCTATGCTCGGTTAGCGGGATGATACGACCTTGCTCGCGCCAAATGTCAGCTATACGCTCGGCCACAGTGTTCATGTCACCCTCGCTCATGCGCGGGTTACATTCCAGTGTAATACTCTGTGCGTTACCCTTGGCGTTACCGTTAGCCCACGCAGCAGCAGAATGATCCACGATATAGCCTACGATACCGTCAGAGATAACCTCATGGGCGCTCGTGCCAACAGTAGGCGAATCACAGAAGAACGCCATGACCTGATCCCAGGTTTGGTTCCACTCAGGTTTACCCCACCAATGCAACGTGATATTCGTAATAACACGCTCATACCCAAAAGTAGAGTGAACCAAATAACCAGGTGTGAAGTTCTTAGCGTCACGGTTAGTCACAAATTTATAAGCCACTATTTGCCCTCCCTTCTTGCGGCTCGCACAACTGGCAAAACGCCAGTCTGCGCCAATAATATATTATCAACACGTTCACGCTCATGCCTCATCTCATTGCGCACACCCTCAAGGTGCGTTCTAAGCTGAGAGTTCTCCGCCATACTGGAGCGTATAGCTTCACTCATTTCGCGTTGCTTCTCACCCTGCCGAGACTGCTCAGCAAGGATAAGGTCTAGCCTGTCTCGCATATCGTCCATATCATCACGCAAGTTCGTGCCGTGGTCGTTTTTTACCTGATGTTTAGCTACCTCAACATCTTTGCTGACGACGTGCACTTTCTCGCCAACAGTGCTAACCTGTTCGGACAGTGTAGATAGCTTGCTGTTAACAGCCTTGTATACGTATATGCCTGTCGTGACTGTTATAGCTATCGCTGCAGACATGATAACGAGCGCATCCACTACAGGATGCCCGGTTTTAGGTAACTCAATGTTCACCCATATTCCCCCTTTTTTTGTCGCCTGAATTATACCCCTAAAATATGGGAATGCCTGAATATAAAACTGCACCCACGCTAAACATAAAGCGTAGGTGCAGTAAAATGTTGGCTACCGTCTAGAGTATTCGTCTATCGCATCTCTAATACAGCGAGCCATTGTAGACCTAGCAGAGTTAGTAGGATGCACTAGATGCTTTTCCTGTTCCTCTAGCACAGTCTTGCCAGGCTGAGACATGAACCCAGGCTTCACAGTAATACCGTTACCTTCAAAAGTCTCAGGTGCACGCTTGCGATAATCCACATAAATGTCAGCCCCAACAGACTTTAGATTATCCGCATTGCGCATAAACTCGTCATACCTAGACATTGCCTCGTTACCAGCGATAACCTGTGAATCAGGTTCACCAAACGGAGACTGTGTAGGGAACGTGCCACCCAGTACGACATAATCCCAGTACGCGCCGTACTTCTTGAATGTCTCCCATTGGATCATTGCTATACAGTTGCGGGTAAGGCGAACTAGTTCCTGCTCGTCAGTGATGGTTCTCCCGAGGTTGAACGTAGTGTTGCGAGTCTCGCCAACCATGAGAACGTTTAGCTTACCAGGCTTGAATGCGTTAACGGCGTTCTGTGACGTAGCCGCCATCATGGGCCATGTAATACCAGGGACACTAAAGTTTACTGGCGACATACCCTTACTTGCGAAAAACTCTTTGAGCGGCGGCACATCCTGGATACCTTCATATGCCCACTTAGCATAGTACGAGTTACAGAAGAACACCATGTTAGTGTCCGCGTCCAGGGTAAATTTTCGGCGCACAACAGGTTTACCCGCCGGGGCGGCCGCGGGAACCACAGGCGCAGCCCCCGCGCTGCCACTAGCCAATAAAGCCAGAAGCATACTCATTACTCTTATGCCCCCTCGAAGTATACGCCAGTAATCTCACCCCAGGTACCACCATAAAGCTCAATACCAGCGTCTGCCTTAATCGAGTTATAAGTGAACCAGTGGATACGCTCACGCGAGCCATCAGCACGTACAACCGACATGATAATCAAATCACCTGCCCGCTTCACCTCAAGCCCCTTATCGCCAGGCTTCACGTCACGCTTCTCAACACCCTGGTTCGGGTTATTTATCCAGCGCGGGTCATACGTAAACCCAGGGGCAAGAACATACTCACGACCACTACCATCGGTCTTAGCGGCAGTAGACACACCATGCTTAGCGATAGTCAATGCTGAACGCTCCCACACAGCGTTCTCACGGTCAGAGTTCTCAGCCTTTGGACCGTCACCAGTCCACGAAACCAGAGTATAAGCCCCATCCTTCTTGAAAATGTTTCCTGGGGAAGTCAGGTGCTGCCCAAGTATCTTGATATTATTAGGCGCTTCAAGAGGCTCACCAGTTTTATGTGACACAGGGTACTCGAATGACCTAGCTTTACCATCTGGAGTCTTCAAACCAGGCGCATAGAAGTATTCACGCAGTACACCAGAACTAGAATTGCTGTCCTTCCAGCCACCATGAGCATACGTAAATACCCACTGGACAGGCTTCTCAGACGACGGGATATTAGCAACCTGGTACCCGAGCTGAGTCCACGCAGAATGCTGATCTCCCTTCACAGTGCGAACCTGGATGATACCAGACTGCCCAGATTTGGCGGTGAAACGGTGCCCTGGCTGAGCTTCCATAGGCGAAGACCCGTCAATAGCTATCTGGTAGCCAGTAGCGCCAGCAACAGTATCCCAGGTTACCGTGAGATTACCACCATCAGTAGTGACACGCAGGTTAGTAGGCGCGTCGGGTGCGCCAGCAGGTGTAGCAGGTGCAGGAACAGCCGGTGCAGGAGGCTGCGCAGGCTGAGGTACGTTAGGTGCAGGCGCAGCAGCTGTCGCAGCACCAGGCACATACCCATAAATCTGCTCGCCTGCGCGCACTAGAATAACCAGACCTGCAGAAGGTGCAACATTTCCGGCTGTCTGCCACAACACACCGGCGGGGTGAACTGCGCCACTTTGCAGGAAGAAACCAGCAATATCCGTACCCTCAGGCATGGAATACGCACGATTATTCACAACCTGAACAGTCTCAAGCTGCGAAACACGCTGCTCAAACGGCAGCACATTATTGATCCAAGCCTTCGCACGGTCAGCCACCCACTCAGCAGGTGCCTTATCATACGGGTTCTGGTCTGGTTCATCCTCGCTACCATTGCCGACAGCAAAAGTACGATCCGTTGCGTACACGTGCCCGATGCCAGCCTTATCCGCCTTAGCGAACACAGCATCCACATTATCCTTAGTGATACCGTGCACAACATGCCAGAACCGCCACGACTGCATACCGTCATAATGACGCGGGTGAATATCCGTCACCTTCGCATCAATATACTTCTGCGCATTAGACTCATACGTCAACGCAATATCGCACGCATCCATCATCTCAGGGCGCGTATTCGACCCAGGGTTGATAATAACAAGGGTGTCCTGCCCGGCTATTTCCTTGATTTTCCCGTACAGGCGCTTATAGTACGGCATGATAGCCTTCTGCTCATCATCCCAGCCGTTCACAACCTCGTCAAGGAAGATCGCGAACTTACGCAAACCTCCCTGAATCTTGTACCAGGTAACAACGTTACGCACCTGAGCAAGAATAGCTTCCTCAGTGTCCTCGCGCACAGCCTCAGCAGAAACATTCAGATTCTTGCGGATACGCTCAAAATACGCAGGCGTAGCAAACTCGCTGTTAGCCCCGTAACGAGTCTGGAAATAGAAAGCCACATACTTACACCCCGCCGCTTCAGCAAGCTTTCCCTGAGTCAAGAAGTCGTTATCAACCTGAGTACCCCAGTTGCCGCTAGACTTATTCAGAATAACAATTCCAAGCGTGTCACCAAACAGCAGAGTCTTATCCCACTGCGAAACCTTGCCCGGCTGATCGCGGTTATAGTAATCAGGCCAATAGTAGGAAACCATAGAAATATTCCGCTGCCCGAAACCATGATTACGCTCACCAATATTCGCATCAGCGATAGCGCGCGCAACAACCGGGGCAACATTCTTCTCAGACTCACGCAGAATATCAGTCTTAGCGGCATCAATCTTACCGTCAATAGTCTGATCTACAGAGCCCAGCGTTTCAGACACGATACTAGTCCGCGCCTGCTCGATACCCTGGCTAACTTTCGTGTCGATAGTTCCTGCAACAGATTCAGTGGCAGCCTGCACAATGTCGCCCTTAGCTTGCGTGATACCTTCACTAATTTTTGCAGGCAGGGCACTAGTCACAGACTCAGTAGCCGCCTGCACAATACCAGGCTTAGCTTGCTCAATCTTAGTATCAATCTTGCCGTCTACAGTGGTTCCAACAGACTGCACGACCTCGTCACGGATAGAGGAGGATTTTTCTGTAATTACAGAAGACACCTTCGCCTCAATCGTAGGGGTGACACGCTCATCAATCTGACGGGTAATCTCACTACCAGCCGCCGCCTGCACAGCCGTAGGAAGCTTCTCAGACAGCTGAGACTCGACCACAGTAGCCGCCTGAGACTGGATCATGCCAGGCACAGTAGCCTGAATCCGCTCATCAGCCACAGCGCCAGCATGCTCCCGCACACCAGACTCAACAGCCGCTGGAATAGTAGTAGACACCACAGGCGCAATAGCCTCAGCCACAGCAGACGAAACACTATCCTTAGCCGCCTGCACAGCCTCCGACTTGACCGCAGCGACCTTCTCGGTTGCTACTTGATTTGCTTCCTGCACAGCAACAGACCGAATCTCATTCTTCGCCTCGGTTACTTTCTCAGTAGCCACCTGCTCAGCTGCAGTACGAGCAGACGCAAGCGGGAGACCCGTAAGAGCCCCGCTCTCGTCCGCAATCACAAGCCGGTTTAAACCGCTAATAGCCATAATTAGACCTCCTCGATCCGGGCAGTACCATCACCATTATCAACGACACGGTAGTCACGCGGAGAACCGCCACCACCAGTCTCAACATTGCGCACATTACCTCGACGGTAGGGCGCGGCGAAAATCTCCGCAATATCCAAAGCGTCACCCGCCTGCACAGTAAACACCACAGGGTCACGCGGGATAACACCCCCATCAGTATAAAGACGAGCGTGTGCCTCCCACGACCACCAAGCCGGGGCATCCTGCCCAGCCTCAGGCGCGAGCAGACGAATATCACGCTCACCCTCATATGACAGGTACCCGCTAGAATCCAGCTCAGCCGTCACCTCAACAGGCAGAGAAGCCGCTGAGCCAGACACAACAAGGCTAGTAGGACGAAAAATGATCTTCCCTCGCAGCGGGCGAGCATTCCCACCCACAGGTGCGGCAGGGTTCAAAAACCTGCCGCGAATAGTCGCATAACCCATATGCTAACTCCATCCTTTAGTAGACACGACACGTAAGCCGCGTCTGGTTCTCAGCCGGGACGTGAGTAACCCCAGTAATAATGACATTCAGATTACCGCCGCTAGGCAACTCGACAGTATATGTCTCACCAATTTTAATATCCGGGCGGAAGAAAATGGTAAGACTCGGAATCTGAATCCGCGATTTAGCCATAGCCGCAATATCCTGAGCGATCGCGTGTGCATTATTCTGCGTATCCCCCCAAGGCCCTACATCAAGCTCCAGGGCGGGCATTTTTTGGGCTGTAGGAGTCGCGGCAAAGCTTGCGATATTCCTGTTCTTACTGAAATCGATCTTTAGCCCGCCACGAATAATAGGCGTAGGCTTGCCTGCCATGTCTTCCAATATCCCGTGCGCTTCACGCATCGTAGGGAGACGAGCAGTAATAGACGCATTAGATTGAAGGTTTTTCTCATGTAGCACCCACTGCCACGGCGTAATGTCATCCACATATTGCTCGAATTGACCTTCGGTCATCCCGGCTTCCCAGATAAATTCACCAACGGATCCGTGGTAAAGCTTCCTTAGGGTTTTATCATATTCAGGGTCTGTGCCCCACCTTGGTTGTGAGTTGAGAGTAAAAAGGTAAAAGAAGTCATAGTTTAAAACCGTGTCTGTCTCAAACCATTCCTCAGTATCGGCTGGAGAGAACCAGGTCGTGCGCCGCTCTCCTGGCTCAAGCGAACCACCCGAGCCTTGCCAAAAAACCACAGGCGCATCATTCCCTTTTGCGCCCATACGCGACCACTCCGCGATATTGTACGAGATGTTTACAGCAGACGCGACCTTAGTAGAGTCCTGCACAACATCACAGCTTATAACCTCGTCAGCGTCAATGCGCATAGTAGGCTTATTCTTTATGAGGCGCGGAACATTCATAATATTTAGTGTGCCGTCAGCATCATGCCACATCATGCATGAAAAATACTCAGCAACCTCTTCGAGTACTTCCCTTGCCACACGCCCACGCACAGACCGCGTAAATCCTAAAGACAAGGAATGGTCAGGGGGAGATACACGAGCTAAAGTGCGCTCTTGGAAAGGCAAATCACCATTAAGTAGAAGCACATCAGCGATATGCCCGCCCTGCGCCGCGTAAATCTCAATAGCATACAGGTTACCACCATCACGTAACCGAGTATCAGGTAGCGTACCGGTAGCGTACTCACCATTTTCTTGGTCTACACGCCAGTTGTTGCCTGTAATTTTCAGCTCAAAACGCGCCCCAGGTGCAAGCTTCATACCTTTAGTGACCGTATCGAGAGCAATAGACCCATCAGCCAGGATACCGAAACGCGCCGCATCCCTATCGCTACCCTTCTCACAATAAATATTAATCCACGTATCGCCAGACCTGCCTGGACTATTCTTACCGCGCAGAATAAGCGGAGTTCCTTTAGAATACGTCTTATTATGCCCATTAGCCGTCTCATATGTTGCATGCCCACTGGTTAGATATGATGTGCCTTCCCTAAAAAAGAAGGTGAAAGTTGGGCTACCAGTGTCACCCCATTTAGACCCGCCGGATGCTCCGATAAGCTGCCCATGCCCGCGCCGCCAATTGCACATGAAAGACCCCTGCAACGGCGCATACAGAAGCACCTGCCTATTCTCATCGACAGGTAGCTTAGACTTCGCAGCGGGCGAGTACCCGCATTGCTCCAAAATATCCCAAATAAAATAAGACAACGACGCGTTAGGATAGAAGCGCCCATTATCTGTGCGGCGGCGACCCGGCATAACATAGGCAAGCGGAAGCACCTCAACAACCTTAGACAGATTGTCGATATAGTCCACACACTCGGTAACCAGCCCGCCAGTAGCCGAGTCTATCTTATTAGAAGAGACACGCCCCGTAAAGACCTTACTGTAGTACTGCTTGGTACTGGACGCGGGCGACTTGTGCAGAAAAATCTCCACCTTATCACCAAGGTACGGGATACTAAATTTATCCGCAAAATTAGGTTTATCTGCCGATACAGACTGACTCACAAAATCGGGTGTAGCACCCATAGGAATATCCCACGTAATAGTAGCCCCTGAATTGGAGAAGCCGTCATTAGTAGCTAGGCGTCCGGCCGCATCCTTAGATGCAGACTGGTTGATAGTCACCTCATGCATTCCCTTATCTACACCATCGACTCTTACGGATGCATTGATAACAGTGATGCCGTGCTTGGCTATCTCTGCCGCGGTCTTAATAACCTGCGGTGGCGGAAAATCAGACCTCATTACACAACCTTTCCTCTACCAGCGCCGACCTCAATAAATTTACACTGGTACTCATAGATCGGGGGCAGCCCTTGCATGCCGCGGAGCTTCTGTGAAGACAACTCAGTCAGTGCAACGTTCTGTATACACCTGCCAGGTGTCCACGGCTTCAATGGTGCACCAGTAGTCAATGCAGGGTAACCTACATCACCACTCACGGCTACGATAGAAACACTTATCGGGTTGTACTGTAGATCAAACCAAATAGACTTACGCTGCGGGTAAATGCCGTCAGAACCAGCAGAGGTGAGAGTGTAAGCAATAGTCCTAGCACCCTCAGTATCCCAAATAATCTTCATAGAAGAGCCAGGACCCATTACCGCGCTGAAATTATATTGCCCTTTCTCGAAAGGCATCGGCTGCTTATCTACAATCCGCAGCTCAGACTTGACAGAGTACAAATCACGGTAATGCACAGTATTATCGTTATCATCACGTGTGCCGCCAGCAAGAACAGCATTACCCACAACGCTAGCAGGAAGCATCATAGAATCACGCTCAGTCAGCAGGTTCTCAACCTGCGCACCAGCCGGGAAAATAGTTAGAGGGTAGTACGTGCTCAAGTTGTTCACATTATAGGTGGCATTCATGAGCATCATCTCTATCTTTTCACGCTCACGACCAGCCACACGAAACGTAGCAGAAAAATCCTTCAACGCCTGCGGGCGACCATAGAAAGAAAACCTGCGAGCACCAGTAGCGGACTGTTGCACCTGACGGTTAGCAAATGAATAGTTCACCTGCTCAGTAGAGCCGCCTCGCACCTGCATAAAAGAAGCCTGCTGCCCAATCATCATAGGGTACGAACCCATTCCTCTTACCTCCGTGCCTGCAAAGTAGTTGAACGCATCGTGCCGTAGAACTGTCGCCCATCAATATTCACCATAGGTCGCCAGTTAGACAGTGCATCGACTATCTGATTATACAGGTCAGGCGCTTGTGTAGGCGCGGTAAACTCGCGACGACCAGAGACAGCACCACCGCCAGAGAAGCCACGCACAAAATCACCCGAATTGATGCGCTCCAAAAGCCCACGGTGCTTACGTGTCGCATCCGCGTTCACTATAAACTCACCAGAGCGCACCATGAGCGGCGAACCAGCATCAGTAACAGCAGGCACATTATCCGTCCACCTAGATAGCGGCTCACGCCCAGGGATAAGACCACCAGACGCAAAACCAGGGACAGCGCCACCATGCGCACGCCAACCGCCACGACGACCCAGAGTTTTCTTCACAGAATCAACCATCTTCCGCTCAAAAATCTGGGTGATCGTAGTCGTCTTCTGGCGCGGAATGCTATCAAGGTTTGACTTGTAGTTATTGATGTTACTGTTAGCGACACCCGTCCGAGCATTAGCAACCGTATCAACCCTACCAGGAACACTATTAGCCTTATTCGCCAAAGCACCTAACTGCCCAAAAGCCTGCCCAGTATTAGCATTAGCGTTAGTATTAACTTGCCCAGGGATACTCATTGCTCTATTCCATAAATCCCATAGGGCACCACTAGCTTCCCCAGTATTGGCGTTAGCGGTAATATTCACTTCACCGTTAGTCTCTTGACCTACCTCATGCAGGTACTTGAGCTTACCCGTAGCCGCGTCCACACCAAACACCTGTGTACCGATAGTCACTTCACGCGGCATCCGCTCAATATCATTATTCAACGAAGTCATAACACGCGCAGCCGTAGTATCCGCCCACGTGTTAATATCCACCCTATCCGGGATAGCATAGATCGATCGCACCAGGTCATCAGCCTGTTCAGAGGTAAATCCCATTTGATATGCCGACTGACGCAACGTATCAATCACACCATGAATATGCGTTTTCACTGCCTCATAGTCGCCACCCTGACGGGCAACAGCAGACGAAGCTTGAATACCTTGCTGTGCCATGTCGACGAAAGCCGCGTTGAGCTTCTGTCCCGCTTTCGTGGTCTGGTCGAAGGTGCGGGTCTGTCCATCCCATGCAGCACTATTCTTGTTGATAGCGTCTTTCAGATCGTCCATAGACTTGTAGTAGTCAGCCATGTTCTTAGTCGAGTCAGCAAACCCGCCACCGAGCATTTTCAGACCCTTATCAAGGTCTTCAACCGCTGACCCAGCACCCTCAACAAACTTAGCCATTTCCTGGGCTTCACCAGAAAGCCCCTGCATAGCCGCAGCGCCTTCATCCAGAGAGTTCTTCTGAACCTCAAGGGAATGTTTCAACTCGTCATGTGCGCGGGTAGCATCAGCAAGCTTAGGAGGGTACTCGCCTAGCATGACCTGGTATTTCTCTTCATCAGTCAGAGACACGTTCAAGGAGGAAGCGTAGTTCTCGACGGCTTCTTTCAGCTTCGGGAATGCCTGCATGTACTCCTGAGCCGTGTACTTTGCGCGCCCCTGAGCTTCGGACGCAGCATCAGTTTCACGAACAATCGACTGGAAGAACTTTTCGGCTTCACCACGGTTCTCTGCGTATAGGCTCCCCAATGACTCGTCAAGGTTAGAAACAGCTTCCTTGAGCGCGTCAGCACCAACCTTAGCGCCCGCCGTGTGCGAGACCCATTGAGAGAAGCCTTCCAGCGCGTCACCAGAATCAGCTTTTAGCTTAACAAGTGCTTCACCCAGGCCGTTCACCTTGGGTACCTGGTCTTCCAACCCGAGGAAAGCCCAGGTGGCTTTTCCGCTCATGTCTTTGAATTTCTGGTTTACCTGGTCTAGGTTGCCGCCAGTTCCTTTCAGTGCGGCGTTCATGCTATCGAGTGATGGCGCTTTGTACTCAGTGTTCGCCGCGCTAACGAATAGTACGATACCCTCGGCTGCTAGCGCGGCGGTACCAGCGATCTTTCCGAGTGTTGCGCCGAGCTTGCCAAGCTTTGAACCGGACGCGGCGGCAGCAGCACCTTCGGTTGATGCAGCAAGCTCTCGTGTAGATGCTGATGCAGTACGCGCTGACACTGAGAAAGAAGCGAGAGTGGCGCGCATGGTCTGGTACGCGGTGATGAATTTAGCTGCGGCAGCGACACCAAGCAGAGCAACACCTGTGAGACCAACCACGGTAAGATTCACAGCCAGGAATGACGGTGGCAGCTTACCCATGAAATCAAGTAGACCTGTCGCCATCTGCACAAGTCCACGGAAGAAATCAGACAAACCACCGGAAGAGCTGAGAATGATAGTGTCAATCGCGCCACCAAGCTTCTCAATATCGCCAGCTAGGTTGTTCTGCTGGATAGCCGCCGTAGACGCAGCATAGCCCGCGTCATTAGTCTTGTCGATCCAGCCCTGAATACCTTCCTGCCCTTGAGTGTAGAGTACGTTAGCTGCACGCACAGCATCAGAACCAAAGATAGTAGCGAGCGCAGCATCACGCTGAGCAGGGGTAAGGTTCTGCAACCCGCGCTTCAAATCGCCAGCGACAGCGGTAATGCCCTTGAACTTACCCTCAGCATCATAAAGCGAGATGCCGTACTCATTCATAAGGCCGGCAGCCTCTTTAGACGGGTTCTGTAGCTTCTGTAGCATGACCTTGAATGAGGTGCCAGCATCCGAGCCGACCAAGCCAGCAGACGCGAACGCGGCAAGGGTACCAGTAGTCTCTTCAATCGACAATCCTGTTTGCGCGGCAACAAGACCAGACTGCTTCAGAGCATACCCAAGATCACCAACACTACCTTGAGCCTTACCAGCGCCAGCCGCCAAAAGGTCAGCCACATGCCCAATATCCGAGCCCTTCAACCCGAACTGAGTCATAGCGGTAGCCGCAAGTTCCGCAGCCTCCCCAACCTCAATGTTACCGGCAGCCGCGAGTGCCAGCGCGCCGTCAAGACCACCAGAGAGAATGTCCTTAGTCTCGACACCCGCTTTAGCAAGCTCCTCAATGCCATTAGCCGCCTCAGAGCCAGAGTACTTAGTGTCCGCGCCAGCCTTCATAGCCGCTTCACGCAGCTTATTCATATTCCCAGCAGTCTCATGCGTAGCCGCCTGCACCTGCGACATAGCCTTATCGAAATCGGCGTACTGCTTCACTGCATATGCGAAACCAGCCGTAAGAGCCGCACCACCAAGCGCCGCACCAGTCGAAATATGATCCAGTGCGTCACGGTTTGACAGAATATTCTTCGCGAGAGTGCGCGCCTCATTCCCAAGGTCACGGAAATACCCGCCAACACTAGAAACCATAGCCCGCCCACGATCCGCCATAGCCCCAAATGCACCAGTCACAGAGTCCTTAGCGCTAGAGAACGCAGAACGAATACCCGTAGTAAACGAGTTATACATCACAGCAGAACCAAAGTTGCTGTTCCTGAACGCATTGCCAGCAGCAGACGCGGCAGAAGACACAGAAGACTTCACAGCACTAGCATAGTCACGCCACCCAACACTAGCGGTACGTGATGCGTTCTGCATTACACCGGTAATACTGCCGGCGCTGGCTTTTGCGGCTTCTGCGGCTTCACGGTATGCGGCTTTTTCTGCTCGGGTCATGCCGCTGATTACGCCTACGCGTTCGCGTGCTGCGGTGGATGCGGCTGCGGCTGCGGCTCGTCCTGCTTCGCGTGCTGCGGCTGCGGCTGATTGTGCGGTGCCTTTGGTGGCTTCGGCTTGTGCGGCTTTGGCTGCGTTGGCTGTTGCTTTTGCTGTTTCGCGTGCAGCCTGATTGGCTGCGTTCCTAGCGCTGTTGGCGGCGGCGGTCACGCCTGCTACGAAGTTTTTGGTGTCTGCTCGTAGCTGGATGGTTACGGTTTGGGCTGTGTTTGAGCTTCCTCCGCGTGATCGTGAGCCGCCGGTTCGTGCCATGCTAGTTCTCCTGTGCTTCTTCAGCGGCTAGCTGTTGCTGCCACTCTATTAGGTCTGCGTATGCTGGGTCTTCTGTCGCGTCGTATGGCTCCGGAACCAGAATATCACCAGGACGCGGCTTGTAGTCTTCGCGCTGAGTGATTTGCTCGACAGCTTCCTTTGCCTTGCAGGTGTAGGTTTCTACCTCGAACTGGGTATGTCCTTCACGGCATTTCTTACGCGGGTTGCCGCATTCAGGACATAGTTCTGCTTGGTAGATTTCCCACCCTAGGGCGGCTGTCATGTCGCGGTCTGTCCAGTCGCGTGTGCTGTCGCCTAACAGCATCGCACCGGGGGGTTTGCCCCAGCGGGCGGCTGCACGCATTACGAGTACAGCGCCCGCGTTTTCTTCTTCTGTGAGTTTATCGGCGACGAAATCGGGGCGACACCTCTAAGGTGGCTTCTGCTGCGCGTGCTTCGCCATAGGTCGATAGGCATTTCACAAACTGACCGCCGAGCGTGTCAGCAAGTTTCAGCCACTGGGATGCCGCGAGTGACTGCCCTTCGAGGGTTGCGGTGAGCTGGAATACGCGCGCCCACCAAGTCAAATCCTCGGTATCAACTTCGTCTTTGCCCGTGTCTTGCTTCCAAGCCTTGTTAATATCCTTCAGTTCTGCATCGTTGAGCACACGGGTGCGGAAAGTGGCGGTCTTCGCGTTAGCAGTAATTTCTTCTACCTGCTCATACAGCGCGGCAAGCTCACCGTCGAGTGATTCTGAGGCGACAGTCTCCATGTCGTCGCTCTCACCCTCGGCGCGCAACGCCTCTAGCTTTTCGATCTGCTCTTCAACATTTGCCAAATCTGCCACATCATCAGGATTCAAAAGCAGCAGGGTTTCGCGGTGAAGCTTGTACTGGTCTGCGCCAGACAGCCACTCGGAAAGATTAAAAGTATTCTCAGCAGCAGTGTTCTTAGCCATTATGTATTCTCCCTATCAGGTGGTGTGATGGGTAAAAAAATATTGGGTGCCTCCCACAACCACCATAGGGGAGACACCCAATATTGTATCACTCACTCACTCAAGACACATTACTATGCTACCACAGAAATGAACTCACGGAAACCAGTGACCTGGCACTTGTGAATAGTGCGGATATAACCGGACGTGCGGTCTGCCGCCTCGTTCACAGGGTGCGGCTGATCGAAAGAGCATGCGTAGATGCTGATTTCGTCGCCTTCCGCGAAAGGCTCATAGTACGGCTTGTTCGTGTGGCGGGTGACAACATACGCCTCGGTGCCCTTGTTCTTGAGCATCTGGAAAATCTTGTCACGCACAGGGTCGAACTTGCCGCCGTTAGCGCCTTCCTGGAAGTAACGGAAGATAGCAAGCTCGACTTCAGCGTTGGACTGACCCCATGCTTTCGCGTTGGTGTCTTCACAGACCGCAGCCATGCCGTCAATAGTCTCGGAGTCGGTAGACCCGATCTTGGTTTGAGACTTGATAGCCGCACACGAAATGTCGAGTGCGGTAGTCGCGTTCAGCTCAGCCACTTTGGGCTTATCCATGGATACGACACCGCCCATAGGAATGAGCATCAGTTTCAGTTTAGCACCCGCGTAGGTGCGTCCCGGCGAAGAATCAGCCATGTTAGTCCTCCTCAGACTCGACAGTGTAGGTGTATTCTACTGGCTCAGTTGGTTCCTGCTCGCGCTGTGACGGCGGCACCTCAAAACCAAATAGGTCAATGTAGCTGGCTGGCACATATGCGAGACGGCGCGTCTCGGGGTGCACTAGCCACATAAAATTATCCAACATTACCCCCTAGGTATGGTAATAGTGTACGTCAATGGGGTGTACAGGCGTGCAGGTGTAACCTCTGAATCGGTTAGCATGACCTGCCCCTGTGCTTGCGCCCAGTCCAGATTAGCGTAGCTGTCGCCTATGATCTTTGTGGTTGCGAGCCGATCACGCACAGCATCGGTGAGAGCGTACAGCTCGTGCGTGGTCTGTGCTACACAGGTCACCGTGAAATCGACAGTCAACGAATCAATATCAGGTGTACCGCACAGCCCTACCATGTCCTCATAACCTGCGCCTACCCCCATAAAAATAGCCACATACGGCTTGATGTGATTAGGTAAGTACTCTGGCACAGACTCAGGCACAAAACCCTGGAACACGGAAACGTTCTCTATCCCAGACAGTGCGTGCTCGATAGCCTCAGCAAGCTCAATCGTGACAGTCACAGCTCTACTCCCTCAATAACAGCAGCCACCATGTCGTCCATAGTCGCTTCAATAGCAGGGCGCATGTGCGAGCGCGGCGCCATCTTGGATGTACCGTACTCAACATATGCTGCATATGGTGCGGCGGAGATAACATCTGCACCGTTCTTGCCAGCTTTCTTAGCGGTTATTTTCGACCGCAGAAAACCAGTGCGCACGGGGGCACGACGTTTCGCCTCGTCGCGCAGTATCTTACCTGCTGCGAGTACCTGCGGGGAGAAATCGTGTGCCGCCGCAACCTGAAAGGTGACGGCGAGATTTTTTAGCTCTTCCCAATCCTGCTGCATCATTTCGCGCCTGCTCTCTGGTTCTGCATCTCACCACAGATAAGGTCAATAGACCCAAGCAGCGAACCAGCCATGACCTGCTTCACAGTGAAACGCTTACCATGCATGCCAGGAATATTAGACGCAGTCACAACCAGCACATGATTACGCAGGCCAGCGTGAAGATCCCACATACGCAACGGCATCTGAACCAGATAATCACGTGTAGCCGCGTCCTGAACCGAACCGGTAACATTATCCGCGTACCTGTTCAACTCCTGGATACGGCAAGTCACATCCGTAAACACGCGCCGCTCAACCACACCAGCCAACGGTGCTTTGGGGTTCACGGCAGCAGGTGCGAGCACATCAACCATGGCCGTCATACCCTGCTCAACAACAGGAGCGAGCCGCAGCGACCAATCACGCGGTACCACACGCTGCCTAGAGGTATAGTGAGCCATAGCGGCACTCTCCCATCGGCTCAAACCATGCGCCCAGCATAGGGTCACCTTCTTCATGGATACGGGTAGCCTCAGCATCTAGTGCGTCAGCCTGTGCCCGCAACTCAGCCGCCACAGCGACACCATCCACAGAAAGGTCTTGTGTCGTGATTTTCTTGGATAGCAGGTTTTCATCTGTCGCCATACGCCGCAACAGGCGAGCCGCAACATGACGAACAGTAACAGCCGCAACACTAGCAGGCTCTAGAGACGCAAGAAGCTCTATGTCTCTGTCAGAGAAAATACATTCATGATCGTGAACCTGTTTATCATCGCTCGGTAAATCGTTTACCAGTAGGCGGATCGTGTAAATATCTTCTGCTGTTAGAGACATAGAGCCTCACCCTCTCAGTATAGCTTACTTGGTGCCGTCAGATGCGTATGCTGCATGTGCAAACACAGCAGCTGCACCGGTCACGTGGCGACCACGGTAAGCAATAGTATCATCCGAGAAGCCACCTTCACGCGCATCAATACTAGCACCAGTAACAGAGATACCAGTGTTATTGCTAATGCGCAGGTCTGGGGTTTCATGCCCTACAAGGGTCGCACGCTGGATAGCCGGGTTAGCAGAACCAGCAGCAGGCAGGAGGAACCAGGTAGTGTTCTTCTTGGTGACAGCCGGGTTCAGCTGTGCGAGCTGAGGCACAACCGCGATGTCGATGTTCGATGAAAGGAAGTTGGCGGAAACAGTCTCGGAGTTGCCGGACTTGGTTCGGATTTCCTTAGCGCCAAGAATCTCGCGCGCCTGAACAGCAAGAGCAGAAGGCACGACAAGTACCATGCGCTCAACATCAATAGCGGAGCCGTGCACGCCGTCACGACCAGACACAGCAGCATACGCAGCCTTCAAGTTCTCAAGCGACAGAGCCTTGGTATCAGCCACGGATGCGCCAGAGAAGAACGCCTGGTTGATACCCTGGGCATCGAACAAGGTAGAGAAAACTACCTTGTCTTCGAGCTTGGCGGCACCAGTTGCGAGGTTCTTAGGAATCTGGGTGAGCTTGTCCCAGTTCTTGTTCACTATGTCTTCCCAGGTGAAGTTCACTACGATACCGTACTTATCGTTCTTGATTTGTACGGTGACAGGTAGCATGTCTGCGGCCTTGTATTCCTCAGCCTCATTCACATGAACATAGTTAGTGCCACCAGCGAGGGCAGCCAGAGGTGTTGGGTTGAAGGACGACAAGCGTGTGGTCTGTGCTACCTTCTGCCACTGGGTTTCGTAGCCGCGGTACAGGTCGAGCACTTCGTACTCGAATGCGCGTCCAAGCAGTGCGGGGAAGTCGCTAGTAGTCAAGGCTTCCTGCAAACGCGCCTGTGCAGCGTATCCGCCTCGGATACCATCGCGTAGGATGGTCGCGGCTTCTGCTACGCGCTGGGTTGCACCGGTGTCGCGAAGCTTTTCGTAGTTGAGAAATTCACTCATTAGAATTTTTGTCCTTTGCTTTAGTCGAATGCTACGCCAACAGGGGCAACCTCAATGGTTGCGCCAGCGGATGCGGAGGTTTGGAGTGCTACGCCCCAGATTTTGCCTGCACCAGTGGTAAGTACACCATCGGCACCGAGCTTGACGATAGCGCCAGCCTGCACGGTTTCCTTCACGGGCAGGCGGTATGAACCGTTGCGCCAGATAGTGACCTTTTGCCCCTGTTCTGCGGTAGTCATTGCTACGCCTGCGATAGCGCCGATACGGACAGGTGCACCGGATACGTACTTTTGGTCGGCGATGAGGGCGATGTGTTCGCCTTTGCCATAGGAAACATTAGTAGCCATTTGTTTATAGCCCCTTCATGATCGAGAGAATATCGTCAACGGTTGCGGACTGAGACTCCTGCACGTGTGCGCCCATGCCGTAGACGGGAGACTGTGCAGACTTTGCAGCCAGTACTTCTTTGAGGGATTCCTGGACGCGAGTCTCGAACTCATCCTTGCTCAAGGATGCAGCGGACTCAACAAGCATCTTACGAGTCATGGGCGCGTCTACGTTGCGGAACGCCTCAGCTACGACAGCCTCAGCATCCTTCTTAGCGCTCTCTGCTTGCAGCTCTTCTACTTTAGCTTTCAGCTCGTCACGCTCTGCTTTCAGGTCTTCAACCTGCTTTTTCAGCTCGGTAACTTCGGGCGACTCAGCCTTAGGTGCATCCTGCACAGGTGCGGGTGCCGCCTTCGGCTTATCCACGGGTACGCCAACAGCTTCAACAATGTTCGCCATGCCGTCCACCTCTCTACTAGATTCCAGGACGGCAGTAATTTTCCCGCCGCGCCCCGGCTTCGTAACAAAATCAACAGAATCGACCTGAGTTATCTCTTTAATCACGCGGTCTTTTCCAGGCGCCATTATACCAGAAGCGTTAATAGACACGCCGATGTATGGTGCGCGTTCACGAATGAAGTCCCTGTACTCGGGGAAAATCTTCGCACGCCCAACCAGTGCCCCAGTATCGTCCACCACGGGACGACCATCAATCACACCAGCAAGCTCACGAATATCACCCTCAGGGCGAGACGCACGCTCACTACCTGTCGCATGGTTCATATACATGTGAACAGGTGAATCCCAAATAGGCGACTCAGCAAGCTTCTTAATAGTCTCTGGCGGGTACTCACCAGAACTTCCCTTACCGGGCGTAATGATAGTCACAGCCACAAGGGAGCCAGTAGGCTCACCCTCAGACTCAATCAAATGCACACTAGACACTACTTCCTCCTAGCCAAAATGTCAGACAAATTACGTTGAGTCCAATACATAGACCCATCATACCAGCGAGCACGCCGCGACAGGTCAGACCACGCGATAGACCCATCAGCCAAACCGCGCACAACCTCCATACCCTGAGGCGACGACGCAACACCAGCGATAGCCTCAACCTGCGAATCGAAATCTAGTGAGTCAAACCACTCCCTACCCGAGTTACGAGCGGTAATGTCAGGATACTGACTTAGGAGAGGTGCCATGACGCAGCGGCAGTTTGGGTGTGAGTGTAGTGTGCCGCTCATGTGTTTTTCTCCGTGGTGCATGATGCATGATCGGCAGGTGTTTTTGTCGAGTTGTGCTACCCATTGCCAGCCTTGGGTTTGGGTGTGTTGGGTGAGTGTTTGGGTGGTGCGTCTTGAGGCTTGTTGGGTGGCTAGGTTTATGCCTAGTGATATTGCGGTGGCTATTTGGGTGATTTTGGTTTTGAGGCCTGTGAGTTTTATTTTTTCTGGTTTGGGTGGTGGTGTGGGCTGTGGGAGTGTTTGTGTTGTGTAGTTTTGGAGGTGGTGGTGTGTGGTGGCTACTGCCTGTTGTGCGGCTTGTTCTGCGGCTTGGTTGGTTTGGTGTTGGATGGTAGCTAGAGTTGCTGCATATGTGGTGAGTGCGGCGGTTTGTTGTTTACGTTGTGTGTGGCGTGGTGTGAGTGTGCCTAGTGCGGTGATTGAGGCTAGGGTGGCGGTTAGGTTTTGGTGGTTTTGGTGTGCGGCGATGATGAGTGGTTGTGCGTGCTGGTTTTCTATTTGGGTTAGGTCGTCTTGTAGGTTTTGGGCGTATTCTTCTGGGGTCATTTGATTTCTCCTGCGTATGCGGCGCGGATTAGTGCGTCGCCTGTGGTTTCGGTGGTGCGGTGGATTTGCCCGTTTTCGTCGCGGAGTTGGTTGATTTTTTCGTCGGGGTCTGTGATACCGAGGGCGCGCATTGCGAGTAGTGCGGTTTGGTCGAGTGGGAGTACGCCTAGCTGGTCTGCTGTCGTGATTGCGTCTAGCTGGGCTTGGGTGGGTTCGGGTGTTATGTCGTCCCAATGGAAGGTAATGGTGCGTGGTGCGTCTGCTGGGAGGTTTCCTAGCGCTTCATGCGTGTCGATGATGTGGTTAATGATTGCTCGGTAGGTTTCTTCCCAGGTGCGGCGGCGCGCTTCAATTTCGAGTTGTAGGGGGCGGTCGAGTGTTTCGGCTACTGCGCGGGCTCCGGTTTGGCCTGGGTCTGCGAGTAGCATGGTTACTGGTACGCCTAGTGCTGCTGCGATCATGGCGGCTAGGGGTTTACCTGATTCTGCGTCTATGGTTGCGCCTGTGTTTGGCATGGTGGTGATTTCTGCGTCTACTAGCCCTATTGCGCCGGGCTGTGTTGCTGCTGCGGCTTGCTGTATTGCGCGGCGTGCGTCTTGTACGGCGCGTGATGTTTTGCCTGTGATACGGTGGCTTATTTTGCTGATGGAGCGCATCAACCGCGCCCAGTCTTGTAGGTAGTTTTTGTAGGCGCTGATCCAGGGGGAGGCAGCGAAAAGGTCTGGCGTGCCTAATAGTGACATGGGTACGCGGTTTACCGCATGGTGGTAGATGGGTGTGTGCCAGTCTACAGGTGTGCCGTCTACTTCTGCGTACCTGCTTGCGGGTTGGTAGCCTAGTGCGGGGTGCCAGGTCTTAGTAGTGCGCCCGTCTTGGTAGTGGGAGCGCAGGTATAGTGCTGGGCGTGCACTGTCTTCCTGCATTGGCAGGATTTTCTCGATATGCTCGATGCCTTCAGTGCGTACTACTATGCGACCTGTGGTAGTGTCGGTAAATAGCAGGAAAAATATGTTTCCGTCTGCTGCTTCCTGTACTCCGAGTGTCTGGTGTGCGCTATGCCCGGTAAGGGAGATGCGATTATCGGGGTCGTCAAGGAATGACTGAATGATTTCGTTTACGCCAGATTCTTCATCACAGGTGATACCTACCCCAGACCCAAAAACATATGATGTGCGGATGCTCACACCGCGCTTGCCTAGCGGGTCTGCGACAGCAAGCACACGGCAGGTCTCAGCAATGTTCTGAATACCAGACAGTGAGAACTCTGTTTCTGCTGCGGCTGCGATAGACCGCCATTCCGTATTTTGTGCCCACGCCTGCTCTAGATCGGCGATTGATTCCTGTAGGTCTCGCGTGGCTTCTTGCAGCTCTCGACGCTCACGGCGCGCACTGAAAATACTCATTAGTATGCGTATCCTATCTCATAGTCAGATTCGGTATAGTCTTGCACATCATCATACCCGCCATATATCGGGTGGTGGTAGATTTGATTGAGCGCCTGAGTCATAGCATCCACAGTATCATCGTGTGCACCAGCGGGGAATTGCCGCATCTCTGTTATCAGCTCTTCCACATTTGGCAGTAGAGCCGGCGACGGGAATAGCACATTTTTCGCGTGAATATACGCAGTAACAGCGTTAGCTCGCACGACCTTACCACCCTCAGGGTTCACAGGAATAATGCCAGATACGCGTGAACGTAGAGAGTCGATCACGGCGGGGCCATTCGCCTTGTCCTCAACATATTTTATCGTTGCTTGCGGGTACTTTGCTGCCATAGCTTCGATTGCTTCGCATGTGCGGGTGAAATTCATGCGCTCACGCACCATATCCACAAGATACGCAGTGTTGCCCTCTGAGTACCATGTCTGCCCAACAGCATAATCAGACCCGCTAGTGTCCTTAAAAGTCAAGTCCCAGGATTGTACGAGTATCCCACCGTTGGCTATGCCTGGGAATATCCGTGACCCGTCTGGGTTTTCTACCCATATAGGCGACGTGTAGCGCGCTAAAGCATCAGATGCTGGGAATATGCCGCCCTCGTCAGGTGCAGGTGTGCCTTGGTATAGTGCCGCCCATGCCTGCGGGTTAGCGTCACGTTTGCGTTTCTCCCAGTTCTCGCGCGAGCGTCCACGGGCGCTAATCATAAATTCCCCAGGTTCGCGGCCTAGAATGTCTGTCTCGCTATGCTCTGGTCTATGGTCTGCCTGTGCAGGTATGCGTATGTATTCCCATTCGCCGGGTTGATTAGCCATTACCTGCCCTGCAAGGTCATTCTCGTGCCAGCGGGTTAGGATCATGATTACAGGTGCGCCAGGTGCTAGACGTGTGGACGCTGTGGATGTCCACCACGACCAAGCGCGACGCTGGTAAGCCTCCGAGCGGGCATCTTCCATACCTCGCACGGGGTCGTCAATAATCAGCACATCAGCTGGTTTGCCGGTCATGGAGCCGCCTACGCCGGTGCAAAATAATGACCCTGTATGCCCTCGTATATGCCAGTAATGCGCTGCCGATGAGTCAGCTGCAAGCTCTATCTGCATTTTGTCGCCGTGCTCGCGTATGTCGTTTCTAATGGTGCGACCCCAGTCGGACGCGATAGCTGCCTGATAGGAGGCAATAATCACACGCTTATCAGGGTCTTTAGAAAGCACCCACTCAGTGAAACGGCGAGTAGCGCGCTGCGATTTACCTTCCTGGGGAGGCATAGAGATAATTAGCCGCGCGTCCGGCGTATTATAGGCACGCACAAGCGCCGCGTCGATAACATCTAGTGCGGGTGTCTGAACATTTTTAGGGTCAAGGTCTGCCGCAAGCTCACCAGGGGTAGCCCATGATACGGTACGCGGGGCTACGGCACGCGCAAGCTCTGAGTAAAATATTTTACCCCTCCTGCGCTTCCAAGGCGTGCAACTCAATAGCGAGAGTATTACGCACAGTAGACTCTTGCTCACTCGACAAACCAGCGGAAGCCAGCGCACGCGAAATAGCTGCTGATATGGCAGATACCTTAGCAGCCTCAATCTGAACAATTTTTCCGGCAATATCGTGCTTCATTGCCATATCAAGGAATTTAGCGGTGCGATCCATCGCCTCGCCGTACAGCTGCACAGCGGCACGTATCTGCACAGCCCCATCAGTGGTGATTCGCTCAATATCTTTCAGCTCATTCACCATCTTGCCTAGCACATCTTTGAAATGGATTGCTTCGGTAGTGAGCCGTTGTAGCTCTATGAGTGGGTCTGTTACACGTGACTCGATAGGCACATCTACGGCTAGTGCGCCTACTTCGCGGCGCACTTTCTCCTGGACAACATAGCGTGCATAATTCAGCTTCGCCGCTTTTTTAATCTGAGGTGCAGAGCCACCATGCTTACGGCACACAGTAGTACCTTTCACAGCGTAGCTTCGGCAAGGGTTCCCTGTCCTACGGCTAACCGCCGTACATTTCATGCCCTGATGCCATTCTTTTTTACTAGCCATAATGTAACCTCCATGCATATTATACATGGAGGTTACAAGAGGTACCCTAAGCTAGATTAAACAGAATCATTTTTATTCTGGAGTTCTAGCAATCTAGCTTTAGCCTCCATCATCGCAACCTCGGCCTGCATACGCTCAGTCTCAATACGCATAGTATCAAGCTCAATCTCGCGCCTCTCGCGGATTGCTGCTAGTGCCGTAGCCCTACGTTCCTCAGCCGACCATTCGACTACACCAGCAAGCTCACGCAAGGCGGTTTTCAGCCACATCTTTTCAGGATATTTCTGCCACGGAGAGAACTTACTCCTGGCTGTCTGCGAAGCATCCATAGCCGCCTGTATGCGATCTTTGCCAACCTGTACCACAGGTGATATACCGCCACCCGCAAGATCATTATATTCAACCCAGGCAACAGCTTTCACTAGCTGCCCCCGCTCTTCATCAGGTGCGCGCATGTACTTTGGGGATTCGTGTATACCCTCGACGTACTCGAATTTGTCGCCCTCGCGTACTGCTATTCGGTGAATGTTCTTTGCATACCCGGCGCGACGGATTAGCTCAACCCACCCCTTATAACCTATATCTGCCACGATTTCGCGCCCACGCGGCACAAAATAAATCTCATCCGTGCCAGGTGTAAGCCCGTAGCGTGCTGATTTCTGGAGCATCACGGTTAGCTGCAATGGATCATTCAGCGCCAAAGATACAAGCTTAGGATCATTCCGGATTACCAATGATGCGGCTGCGAGCCAGCCGAGTACGTCACCCTGCATGTGCTTTGGCATTGCTGCGGCAATAAATTCTTTCTGCGGCTCAATTACATTCTTCTGAAGGTCGCGTATGGCGATCTGGTTGCCCTGTTGATTACGTGATATTTGGTTTCCTGGTTGTGGCTGTACCATTTTCTGCTTCCATTCTTTTCGTGTAGTGGTTTATAGCATTGATTCGTATGCGTGGGTGAAGAATTTTTCTGCCGATTCTTTCGAGCATGACACGGATTCCTCGTATTCCTGATCTGCCAGCATCGGGCTATTCGCCTCGGTCAGGATTTCACCAAATAGCAGATCGCGTATCTCGGATTCTTGCACCTCGTAGTCGTCTACTAGGATTACGCGCCCTTGCATGGTTAGTTCTATGTGGGTGGCGGTAGGGTCGTCGCGCTCAATTAGCAGGTGGAAGCCTACGCCTTCTTTGGTGATTACCCATCCGTGCATGATGCGGTTTCGGACTTCCCAGATAATTTTTCCTTTTCCCATTTTTCTTTCCTTTCGTTGTGTAGCCCTTCCTGGCTACATTTCTAGTATATCA
>ERZ773007.184-NODE-184-length-31386-cov-76.493537_pt1 | contig 31386 bp, 17 predicted proteins | sample MGYA00580665_ERZ773007 | MGnify/ENA primary metagenome ERZ773007 (study PRJEB29015, sample SAMEA2738122) | human oral metagenome | biome: human oral; feature: human-associated habitat; material: saliva | place: China | collected 2167 ... | reverse complement strand
TTCACCTTCAACGGAGAGTGATTTACTCGCCAATTGTCGAGGGATGACAAACCCTCGGCTGTGAGAGAGCGGCCCGTCGCACAACGACGGGCCGCTCTCTAGTTGTCAAGTAACGCTCACTCTGATAGATTTTCATTAACTATGGGCGCCTTGCGAAGTCGTGTCACACTATTTGCGAGGCATTGTCGATTGATCGAGAGAGGGTCTATGAACACTCGTGCGCGCCGAAAGCTGACCAGCGCGAGACGACGCCTGCCGGCGCTCGTCCTCGTGCTTGTCGTCGTTGCGCTCTGTGTCGCGGGTGTCATCTATAAGGGTGCCGAAGTCACGCAAGTGAACGTCAACGATGGCGGAATTTGGGTGACAAATAAGTCCAAACAGCTCGTTGGGCACCTGGACTACGAGGCGCGCATCCTTGACGGCGCGCTGCGCACCGAGGCTACCAACTTCGACGTCGGGCAGGCCGCCGAAACCGTCACTGTGTCCGATCTAACCTCGCTTACTGTTGCCCCGGTCAATGTTACTCAGGTCGCTCTGGGATCCCCCACGGCGCTGCCCAGTGGCTCGGTTGCGATGCAGGGCGGAGACGTCCTCGGTGTCCTGAATGCGGCGGATGGCACACTGTGGACCACCTCCGCGCTTAGCCCGAGCCCGACGAACCTATCTGACAATGCCGCCGTGGCCTCGAACATGGGCGCGAGCGCGTTTGTCACCGGCATGGACGGGACGGTCTACGCGCTGTCCGGATCCGGTTCCCTAACGACTGTTAAGCGACAGGGTGCCGTCGATCAAGCGAAGACCTCACGGATCGACGGCATCCCCGAGGGTGCCCAGCTGTCCATGACGGTTGTCGGCGACCAGGTCGTCGCCCTCGACTCCGCTTCCAACACCCTCTTCCTGCCCGGCGGCAGGACGCTCAACCTCAGCGCCGCAGGCGTGGAGGAGGGCGGCGTCCTCCAGCAGGCCGGTCCCAAGGCCGATTCCGTGCTCCTGGCCACGGCCTCGTCCCTCGTGAAGGTTCCCCTGAAGGGCTCCGCCCCCACGATCACCCCCGCGGCCGAGGGCGCCCCCAGCGGCACGCCCGCCCAGCCCGTGCGTCACGAGGGCTGCTCCTACGGCGCGTGGATGGGCTCGGGCGCGTACGTGCGCTCGTGCGACGACCCCGCCAACAACAAGCAGATGGTCGTTGACACGCTGACGAGCGCCCGCGAGGTCGTCTTCCGTACGAACCGCAAGGCCATCGTCCTCAACGACGTCGCCCAGGGTAGCGTGTGGCTGCCCGACGCGAACATGGTCCTCATGGACAACTGGGAAGAGGTCGAGAACCAGCTCGAGCAGTCCGAGGATCAGAAGGACAACCCCGAGCTCACCAACGAAATCGCCGACCCCGAGCAGCGCGAGGAGAACACGCCGCCCGAGGCCGTGGATGACGAATTCGGTATCCGCCCGGGACGCTCGACGATCCTGCCCGTCCTGGACAACGACTCCGACATTGACGGCGACGTGCTGACGGCGAAGCCGACGACCCAGCCCGGGTGGGGGGTCGTGTCCGTCGCGCGTTCGGGCCGCGCCCTACAGATTTCGGATGTGAGCGCGGATCAAACGGGTTCGACGTCCTTCTCCTACGATGCCTCGGACGGGAGTGCGACCGCCTCCGCCCGGGTGCAGGTGACGATCCATCCCTACGGGCAGAACGAGGCCCCCGTGCAGCTGCGCGCGTCCTCGGTCAAGATCGGCGCCGGCGCGCAGATTCAGTACCAGGCGCTGTCCGACTGGCGCGACCCCGACGGTGACCCGATCTACTTGAAGAACGCGGAGGCCCCCGAGGGCCTGAGCGTGTCCTTCATGGAGGATGGTTCGCTGACGATTAACGAGGAGGGCGGCGCGGCTGGCCCGAAGACCGTCGTTCTGACCGTCGCTGACGATCAGGGCGGCGAGACGCGCGGCGAGCTCATCGTCAACGTCCAGGAGGCGGGCAACCTGCCGCCCACGGCGAACGGCGACCTGTTCCAGGCTCACCCGGGCCAAAACGTCACGCTTGACCCGCTCAAGAACGACACGGACCCCAACGGCGACCCGCTGACGCTGGCCGCGGTGTCCGGCGCGCCCTCGGGCGCTTCGATCACGCCGGATCTGGAGCGCGGGACCATCGATTTCATGGCCTCGTCGCCGGGTTCGTACTCCTTTGCCTACACGGTGTCCGATGGCACCGCGACGACGCTGGGCATCGTGCGCGTCGAGGTCATCGAGCCGAACGCCGCGCCTCCCGTCGCCGAGAATGACACGGCCGTCCTGCCGCAGGGAGGGTCCGTGCTGGTCGCGCCGCTGACCAACGACTTCGACCCGATGGGTGGCGTCCTGGCGATCACGTCGATTGACTCCACGGCCGTCCCCGGCCTCGAGGTTGCGCTTATCGACCGCCACCTCCTGCGCGTGACTGCGCCCTCCGGCCTGGACAAGACCGTCTCCTTCAGCTACACGATCTCCAACGGTCAGGGCAGCGCGAGCGCCGAGGTGACCGTTATTCCCGGCGCCTCGGATCGCACCGATCTGCCGCCGATCCTCAAGCCGGACCGCGCGAAGGTCCGCGTGGGCGACGTGGGCACGGTCTCCGTCCTGGCGAACGACCGTTCCCCGGCTGGCCTGAACCTTCAGGTGGAGTCGACCCTCGAATACGACCGAACCAACGCGCTGGGCACGCCTTTCGTGACGGGTAACCAGGTCCGTCTCGAGGCCGGAAACACTCCCGGCATGATGGAGGTCACCTACTCGGTCATCGATTCGGCCGGCAACCGGGCCTCGAGCACGGTCACCTTCGAGATCCTGGCTGCCTCGGACTCTAACCAGGCGCCGCGCCCGCGCGACATCACCGCCTGGGCCACGGCCGGCCAGAGCGTGCGCATCCCCGTCCCGCTCGACGGCATCGACCCGGACGGCGATTCGGTGGTCCTGCGCAGCCTCGAAACCTCGCCGCAGAAGGGCAGCGCGACCGCGCATGCCACGTGGATCGAGTACACGCCTAACGCTGCGGCGTCCGGGACCGATACCTTCACCTACACGGTCGAGGACCGCCAGGGCGCCCGTGCCTCGGGCCACATCCGAGTGGCCGTGACCGCGGCTCCTTCGCTCAACCAGAATCCGGTGGCCGTGCCCGACACGGTCCTGACGCGCCCCGACCGCATGGTGACCGTCAACGTCCTGTCGAATGACCTTGACCCGGACGGTGATTCACTGACCCTTGAGAAGGACAGCCTGGAGACGGCCACGCCCGCGCTGGATCCCCAGGTGCGTTCGGGCACGACCGTCCAGGTGCACACGCCCGCGCAGGCCGGTACCTACCTCGTGTCCTACACGGTGAGCGACGGGCGCGGCGGGGTCGCGCGCGGCACCCTGACGGTCTACGTCCAGGATGACGCGCCCCTCAAGGCCCCCATCGCCCGCGACGACTTCGTGGGCTACGACGAGTTGCCGTCCGACGGTTCCGCCGTGGTCGTCAACGTCTTGGACAACGACGAGGACCCCGACGGTAGCGTCGACGAGCTGACCGTCAGCACCTCCGATGCTGGCGTGACCGTCAGCGGTTCCACCCTGCTCATCCCCGTCAGCGACGCGACGCGCCTGGTCGTCTACACGATCAAGGATCGCGACGACCTGACGAACTCGGCTGTCGTGCGCGTGCCCGGTCGTGATTCGACCGCGCCCTTCCTGAGCTCGGCGAACCTGCCGATCGAGATGGACGCGGGTACCTCGCGCACGATCAACCTGTCGGATTACGTCATCACGCGCGCCGGGCGCACCCCGCGCCTCGTGGAGGGCTCGACCCCGGTTGGTCAGGATGGCCTCGACTCGGTCGTCGCCGACTCCGACTCGCAGCTGACCCTGACCGCGAACGCCGCGTTCGGCGGAAACTCCGCGTTCCTCATCCAGGTCGCGGACGGCGATTCTTCCGACTCGGGCGCCCTGTCCGCCTCCCTGTCGCTGCCCGTGCGCATCAAGCCCACGGTGAACCAGCCGCCGACCTTCACCCCGACGCCCATCCGCGTCGAGGCCGGGGCCGAGGCCGTGGTGCAGAACCTTGCGCTCGCCGTGCGCGATCCTGAGGGCGTGGACACCTCCACCTTCACCTACTCGATGGACTCCGCGCCGAGCGGTATCTCGGCGTCCCTGTCCGGCGCATCGCTGTCGGTGTCGGCCGCCGAGGGCACCGCGCAGGGCCCGGCCGGTTCAATCGCCGTGAGCGTCACCGACGAGGAGGGCAACACCGTCAGCGCGCAGATCCCCGTCGAGGTCGTCGCGTCGGTCAAGCCTCCCATCCAGGTTCCCGCCTACACGCTCAACGGCAAGGTGGGCGACACGGTGAGCATCGACGTGGCCTCCGCTGCGACCAACCCCTTCCCGGAGGCGCCTCTCACCCTTGAGGGCGCGACCCTGTCGTCGGGCGAGGCGACCGTCACCTCGGCGGGCACGACCGTGTCCATCACGCCCACCGCGACCGGGACGATCACGGTCGGCTTCAAGGTCAACGACAAGATGGCTGATCCCTCGCGCGCCGTCCAGAGCACGATCACGGTCACGGTCACGGATAAGCCGGCCGTTCCGACGGTCGTGCGGGCCGATGCCGTGGGCCTGACGGGCGCTCGCGTGACCTTCAACGCGCCCACAGCGAACGGCTCGCCCATCACGGGATACCGCGTCTACGACCAGAATGGACGCCTGGTCGCCACGTGTGCGACCACCGTGTGCGAGGTGACCGGCCTGACCACCGGCGAGTCGTACTCCTTCACCGTGGTTGCGGTCAACAAGGAGGGCGAGTCCAAGCCTTCGGAGGCCTCGAACACCATCTCGCTGTCCGGCAAGCCCGGCGCGCCCAGCGGCGTCAACGCCAAGCCCGGAGACGGAAAGATCACGGTTAAGTGGAACGCAGCTGCGGGCAACGGTTCTCCCATCACCAGCTACAGGGTGGTCGGCTCGGTCACCGGTGGTAGCGCGGTCACGTGTAGCACAGGAGGAGCCACCGCGTGCACGCTCAGTGGTTTGACGAATGGCAAGACGTACACGATCACGGTCACGGCTGTGAACGCCAGGGGTGAGTCGGATCCCTCGAGCTCCGTGTCGGCAACCCCGAGGGCCACGGGCCCCGATCAGCCGGTTATCACGAGCGGCAACACCATCCAGCAGCGCGACGGCAACGGTGCGCTCCTGACGATCACCTGGTCCCTGGGTAGCTCCGGCAGCGCCGGATGGGGTGAGACAACCGTGTCGGTCAATGACACGACGAAGAAGGTTCCGGGGGGCCAGACCAGCACCCAGATGGTGGTTCCCTACGGCATGGCGCTCACCGCCTACGTGACCGTCAGCAACACGAATGGCGACACGGCGACCTCTCCTGGCTACGTCATCCCGGCGTCCAAGGGGGAAGTACCGACCCCGGATGCGCCCGGCCTGCACACCCCATCGGACAACTCCGCGGGTAATATCACCGTGTCAAACGCTCGCTTGAAGGAAGGAAACGGCTACAAGGCCGCCGACCTGGAGCTCTTCTATGCGGATAGCGCCGCTGGATGTACAGCCCCCGGGAATCCCGTGAGGTTCAATAACGGAGACCGCGCCGACTTCAACATCGGCCCGCTTACCCCGGGTGCCACGGTGACCTTCTACTTCTGCCAGCGCGGCAAGAAGGGCGTCGATTCGTACGCGTGGAGTGGCACTGTGCCGGTGACGGGTGTCGTCGGCAACGGCCAGCGCGACGGTGGCGGCGGCAACCAGCCGGAGCCTCCGCAGCCGGATCCGGGCAATGACACGATCCCGAACTTCGAGGTTGTTGCCGATCCGCACATCAACAGTGCGACCATCTCGTGGACCCCTCCTGCAGGCGTTTCCCTCAAGCAGACCACCATCTGGATCGAGGGCCTGGAGGATTCGACGAGGCAGCGCTTCACGGGCCCGATGACGCAGGTCACCATGTCCCCCCTGAAGCCCGTGCACGAGTACACGGTTGTCGTGGATATGGAAAATACCGCCGGCGCGCACCGGACCGTCAAAAGAACGTTCACGACAGGCGAGTCGGTGGAGAATATCAATCCTGTCTTCACTGGGAAGACCACGTGCCCGAACGGGCAGGAGTGTGGCTCGATGACGCTGACGGCCACGCGCGCCGCGCAGTTCCAACCGGGTAAGACACTCGTCTGCACGGTGTCGACCGGACGACCTGCCCAGGACACGGAGTTCCGCTTCTCGCAGGGCACGCCGAGTATACCGGGTATCCTGACGGAGGCGATTACCGCCCGAGAGCTTAATGCGCGGCAGGTCGTGAAGAGCTGCCACGGCGAATAATAGACAAGACTTTCATCCACTAAGAGCAACGAGAGAGACGTAGGAACACTCATGACCCTTTCCATCGAAGACGCAACCAGGTTTGCCCAGGTCTTCAAGGGCCTCGTCGACGGCGTGTCCGTGGCGGTGCTCGACAAGCGCCAGGCGGTGCGCCTGGCCCTGACCACGATGTTCGCCGGCGGCCACCTCCTGCTCGAAGACGCTCCCGGTACCGGAAAGACGGCGCTGGCGCGCGCGATCAGCGCGACCATTGACGGCACGCACTCGCGTATCCAGTTCACCCCGGACCTGCTGCCTTCGGATATCACGGGCGTCAACATGTTCAACCAGAAGACGGGCGAGTGGGTCTTCCACGCCGGCCCCGTCTTCGCGGAGATCGTCCTGGCCGACGAGATCAACCGTGCGTCGCCCAAGACCCAGTCCGCCCTCCTGGAGGTCATGGAAGAGGCCCAGGTGACGGTCGACGGCGTGCGCCGCCCGGCGCCCCAGCCCTTCATGGTGATCGCGACCCAGAACCCCGTCGAGCAGGCGGGCACCTACCCGCTGCCCGAAGCTCAGCTGGACCGCTTCCTCATGAAGACCTCGATCGGCTACCCCTCGCGCGCCGCCATGATCGACGTCCTCGACGGCTCGGCAGCCCCCGACCGTTCGAAGAACCTGCGTCCCCTCGTCAGCGGTCAGGACATCGTCGCCTGGTCGGCCCTGGCCTCGGCGAACCACACGGACCGCGCGGTCCTCGACTACGTGGCCGCCCTCGCTGAAGCGACCCGCGACGACGAGTCTTCACTGCTGGGCGTGTCCACCCGTGGCGCCATCGGCATGGTGCGCTGCGCCCGCGTGTGGGCAGCCGCGCAGGGACGTAACTTCGTCCTGCCAGACGACATCAAGGCCCTCGCGGTGCCCGTGTGGTCCCACCGAATTATCGTCGACCCCGACGCAGCGTTCTCCGGCGCCACCTCCGAGGGCGTCATCCAGCGTGCGCTCACGTCGGTGCCCGCGCCGGCGGTGGGCGCCTAACGCTTAGAGTCACCACCGCAATGGACGGCACGCGCACGGATCACGCAACGATGGTCTCGCCTCGCAAGGCGCAGGCCTCACGCGTACACCCGCTGAAGGCGCTTGCGGGTGCGGTCACACCCACCGGGTGGGCGCTGACCGTCTTCATTGCGGTAGCCCTGATTCTCGCGGTGACCCTGGAGTGGGTCGAGGCACTGGCATGCGCTCTCGCGGGCGTTGTCGCCCTGGTTCTGGCGGCCACGCGCGTCGCTTGGAAGCCGCCGCACGTCGTCTCGATTCGCGTGCCTAATGAGCGCATCGTCGCCGGTCAGACAGCTGTCGGCGAGATCTCAGTGCGCAACGAGCGAGGTCGCCCCGTGCGCGCTGGCATCATCGAACTCCCGATCGGCTCAGGCACGGGCGAGTTCGTCGTGCCGCCGCTGGGCGCTCACGAGAAGTGGGATGAGATGTTCCTGATCTCCTCTCGTCACAGGGGACTCATCAACGTCGGTCCCGCACGCGCAGTGCGCTCCGACCCCCTTGGTTTGCTGCGCCGCGTGCGCTCCTGGGACGAACCCGTCGTCCTGCACGTCCACCCAGTCACCATACGCGTGCCTTTCGATGCGACGGGCTTCCAACTGGACGTTGAGGGCGTATCCACCGGCAAACTATCCAGTTCCGACGTGTCGTTCCACGCGCTGCGCGACTACGAGCCGGGCGACGACCGGCGTGCCGTGCACTGGCAGTCCACGGCGCGCCTGGGCAAGCTCATCGTGCGCCAGTACGAGGAGACCCACCGCTCCCACCACGTCATCGTGCTGGACACCTCCCGCGACGCGTGGGACCACGATTCGTTCGAAACCGCTGTGTCGGTCACAGGCTCGTTGGGTCTGTCGAACCTGCGCGAATCGCGCCCGGTGTCGGTGACGACGACGGAGACGTGGCTGCCTTCGACGGTCGCTATGCGTCTCTTGGACGCCCTATCCGAAGTCTCGTCTAAGTCCTTCGGTGACCTTCCACTGCGCGTGCGCGAGGCCGTGGCCCAGCGCCCCGGAGTCTCCGCGCTCACTCTCATTGTCGGCCCCCAGACCTCGGACATGGAAGCCGCCCACCTGGCCCGACTGGCACCCATCGACGTGCCCGTGTCCATCATCCGTATCGGCGCGGATAAAGCGCGCGCCCGCCGAGACCTCGGACGAGGCATCCTCCTCGACTGTTCCACCCTGGATGACCTGCCGCGCATCATCGTCGCCGGGGGACTCGCATGAGCAAAAACACGAACACGAAACCCCGCGCCCAGCGCATCGACCCCCAGGACGAGGCCGTGGCGGCCCCGCCCGTCAAGGCCGATCCCCGCTCGCCGAACCACCCCACTCAGCCGCACGTTTCAAGCGGCGGCGGCCCACGTTCCGAGGAACACCCGCCCAAGTCGCGCACCACGCGGTCACGCCTGCTGACAATCACGCAGCGCTTCGCGACGTTCCGTACGCGCATGCCGATGTGGTCGCTGCTGGTCCTCGCGCTCCTTTTCGTCGGTCCCGTCGCCGCTTTCGAACCCGTCTTCGGCGGGGGAGTGGGCGCGATCGCCGCGGGCGCGGGCGTGGTCTGCGGCTTGACGATTGCCGCCGCGTCGACCAAGTGGCGCTGGGATTCCATCACGACTGTCCTGGTTGTCCTGGCAACCTACTTTTTATTGGGCAGCGCAGCGGCACTGCGCTCAGAGGCCCTCTTCGGGTTCCTGCCCACCGGCAAGACCCTCCAGGTCATGGTCCTGGGGTCCTTCCGCGCGTGGAAGGACCTGCTCACGTTGACCGCACCCGTGTCCGCGTACTCGGGTCCCGGCCTGGTCCCGTGGATGAGCGGCCTCGTCCTGTCCGTCCTGTCCGGTCTGATCACCGCGCGCGCCGGACGTGCTATGGCGGGTTCCATTCCACTGGTCGCGATGGGCGGCATCTCGGTGTTCTTCGGCCTGTCCGCAAAGCCGCTGCCCGTGTGGGCTGTCCTGATCTGGTGGGGTCTCCTTGCTGCCTGGTGGGCCGTCGCCGCCCAATACCAGCGCATCACGCTGGGACAGGACGTGCTGGTGGGCCGCTCCGGTGCGACCGGCGCGGAAAACACTCTCGGGCGCAGCTCCCGCTCCACCGTCTACGTGGGGACCCGCGTCCTCGGCGCGACCCTCATGCTGGCGATCTCGATAGGGGTGGCCCTGCCCGGCGCCTCTTACCTGGGTTCCTCGGGTACCCGCATCGTCGGTCGTGACCTCGTCGAGCCGCCCCTGGACATCCAGGCCTACCCCTCACCCATGGCCTCGTTCCGTCACTACACGACCGACCTGAAGGACGAGACGCTTCTGACCGTCTCTAACCTGCCTGAAAACCAGCGGGTGCGCATCGCTGCGATGGACGTCTACGACGGCACGACCTTCGGAATGTCCGAGAACCGTGGCGACGGGCACTCCGGTTATATCCCCGTCGAGACGACCATCCCTGGACGCGCTGAAGGGGATTCGACCGTCACCGTGTCGGCCATCGGCATGTCGGGCCCGTGGGTGCCCGTCCTGGGAACGCCCTCGCAGATTACGTTCGTCGGGGCGGACAGTGCTGGGCAGCAGGACGGCCTCTTCGTTGACACGTGGGGCAACGCGGCGCTGACCACTGGGCGCGCGGGAACGATGACCTACGACGTGCGCACCAGCTTCACGGATCCGGTGCGCGACGAGGACCTCGCCTCCCTGGCGGTCATGCCCAACACGTCCAAGGACACGAACGTGCCCGAAGGCATTGCCGCGAAGGCCACCGACCTGACGCAGAACGCGTCGACGTCGCTTGCGGCCGCCCGCGCAATCGAACACTACCTGTCAACCAACGGCTTCTACCTCAACGAGAACACCCAGTACTCGCGTCCGGGCGTTCGCACCGACCGACTCCAGCGCATGCTCTCCGGGGATGAGAACCTGATCGGTGACGACCAACAGTACACGGCCCTCATGGCCCTCATGCTCCACGAGCTGGGCATTAACGCGCGCGTCGTCATGGGCGCCTACCCGGAGGGCGGCTCCCAGGGGGGTGCCGCGTCCCTGCGAGGCTCCGACATTCGTGCCTGGGTGGAGGTCGAGTTCGCGGGCGGCATTTGGGCCGTCTTCGACCCGACGCCACCGCGTGACCATACGCCGCAGACGCAGGTCCCCAAGCCTCGGTCCGTCCCGCGTCCGCAGGTCCTTCAGCCGCCGGATCCCCCGGAGGCTCCCGCTGAGCTGCCGCCGACGACACGCGATCAGAACGCTGATCCGGTCAAGCACCCCGACGGAGCTTTCCCCTGGGGTGTCGTCGCAGGCATTGCGGGCGGTATCCTCCTGATCCTGGTGCCTCCGTTGGCAATCCTGGCCTATAAGGCCGCGCGTCGGCGCCGTCGTCGCCGATCGGCTGCCTCCGGTGCTCTCATCGGCTCGTGGGACGAGGTCGTGGACTTGGCCGCTGATTCCGGCCTGGCCATCGAGGTGGGGCGTACGCGCCAGGAGACAGCCTGGTCGCTGGCGTCCCAGTGGGGCCTCGGCGAGCATCCGGGGGACCCGTTCGCCCTGGTGACGGGCGAGGTACGCCACGGGGAGGACGGTTCGATCGACTCTGTCGAGGTGGACGAGGCCTCGGCGGCGCGCGGCCACTACGTGATCGACGGGTGGAGCCGCTTCGGGGACGACGTGCCGGCTCCGGTGGTGATCGCACGCTTTGCGGACGTCGCGGACTTCGCGTCCCATGGCGCTTCCCGTGACCGTGCGCGCGCGGCCTGGGTGCAGGTGGGGCAATTGCGTTCCCTGGTTGCCAGTCGCGTCGGCTTCTTGGTGCGCACGCGCCGCGCACTGTCCCTGCGCAGCGTGCGGATGCGTCGTAAGCTTCGCCTGAGCGCGTCAGTCGCGCGCACGATGAAGGAGGAGAGTCAGCAGTGAGCCCAGCTGTCGCGGGTATGCGAGGCCCTGAGATTCCGGGGTTCCGCTGGGTTCGCCCGCTCGGCCAGGGTGGCTTCGCGGACGTGTTCCTGTACCACCAGGAGCTGCCCAGCCGCGACGTGGCCATCAAGGTGGTGCGCGCGCAGGGCGACGAGCGGGGCACGCGTGAGTTGCATCGCGAAGCTGACGCGATGACGCTGCTCGCGGGGCACCCGTCGGTGGTGGAGCTTCACGGCGTCGGCACGACGTCTGACGGTCGCGCCTATCTGGTCATGGAGTACTGCCCGGTCGCTGACCTTCTCACTCAGGTGCGGGCCCGCCCGATGGCGCTGGACAGGGCGCTTGAGACGATGATTAAGATCAGCGGCGGCGTGGAGATGTTCCACCGCCTGGGCTACGTTCACCGCGACATTAAGCCGTCGAACATCATGCTGGATGCCTACGGCAAGCCGGTTCTCGCGGACTTCGGTGTCGCTTCGAAAGTGGGCAAGCTCGAGGTTGGTGCCTTCGATGGGTTTTCGGTCCTGTGGGCGCCCCCCGAACAGCAGGATGTCAATTCGCCTGCGTCCCCGTTGCAGGACGTGTGGGCGCTGGCCTCAACGACGTGGACGTTTATCACGGGTCGCAGCCCGTTTGAGGATCCGATTGGCGATAATTCAGCGGCGTCGATCGCGAATCGAGTCCAACGTGGGCGTATGCGCGGCCTGGGGCGCGCGGATGCTCCCGCTGAGCTGGAGCGCGTGCTGCGTGCCGCGATGGCGGTTGATCCGAGCGAGCGCACGCCCTCGGCAATGGAGTTCGGGCAGGGCCTGCAGCGCGTGCAAAAGGAGATGGGACTTCCTCGCACGGACATGGAGATCAAGGAGAGGCGCCCCAAGGCCACCGCGGCGCCCGTCGGCGCCGATCAGAAGACCCGGCTGCGCGGCGCTCCCGTCATTGATCCGGACAAGACGCGCCTGCGGCCACAGTCCTATTCCTTTGAGGGAGGGGCGGGCTCGGGTGGGGTCGAGGCCGTGGCTGATTCGTGGAAAATCGAGCGGGCCTTCGACGTGGATGAGGCTTCGGGTGGGCGCGTCGCCGAGGAATCGGCGGCGTCCAAGCGGAGTGTTAACCCTGTGGCCGCCGTGGGGCTGGCGCTACTGGCTGCCGTGATCGCCGCGGGCCTGGTCGTGGGGATGCTGCGCGGTGAGGGGTCTTTCACGCGCATCGCCCCCGACAAGGAAACGACAGCTGCGGCGAACAACCCGGAAGATGCGCTCGGAGCCGCCCCCCCGCCGGTGATGAACCTGACGGGTGAGTATTCCGGGGGTGAGGTGACGTGGACGTGGAGTGCCCCTGATGGGCCGGCGAAGTCTGACATCTCATACTCCTACGAGGTTGTTGGCGCGGTCGGTGAGTCGCGCGGCAGCGTCGATGTGACCACGGTGAGTGTCGAAGGAACGACCGGCGAGAACTGCGTGGAGGTGACGACAGTGTCGCGTTCCTCGGGGCGCATGTCGGACCCTGTGCGTCAGTGCCTGGACGTTCCCTGACCATCTGTGTGTCGCGTGCCGCCGAGGTTCGTGCCCCCGTGTGTTTTGAGATAGTCTGATAATGGCCCGTTGTCCGCGGGTGAGGTTGTTGGGAGAGTGGTGAGCGCCGTGGCGAAAAGTGACCGCGTATCGAAGCTGCTTCGTCGGGCGTTTCGTCGGCTCCCCGCGATCGGCGTCCTGATCGTCACAACGGCGCTCGTTGTCATTGCGATTGTGCACCGCGGCATCGAGGTGACAGAACTGGACGTGGACGATGGTGGCATCTGGGTCACGAAGGGGTCAGACCTGTCCCTGGGACACTTGAACTATGATGCCCTCACCTTTGACGGTTTTGTATCGACCCCGAGCGCGCAGGTTGCTCTGGGCCAGGACGGTCGCACGGTCACCATCGGTGACGACACGACGCACTCCGTGGCATCCGTTGACGTCGCGGCCATGAAACTCGGCGGCGCGACCACCCTGCCCGAGGGTTCCCAGGTGGTTCAAGGCGCAACGACGATCGCCGTCCTCGACGCCTCAGCCGGGTATCTGTGGGTGGGCGACGCCAACCACCCTGACTCCCTCAAGTACGAAGACACGGAGGCGATCGCCGACGGACTTGCCAGCGGAGTCGTGACCGTATCCACGACGGGAACGGTGTTCGCCTACGCTCCGCAGTACGCGACCCTGACGACAGTCAGCCGCGCCGGGGCCACATGGACCGCCTCGAAGAAGACGATCGACGGAATCTCCGCCGGGGATGACCTGACGATCACGGCCGTGGGCGACAAACCCGTCATCTACGATGCGACGACGAACAGCGTCGTTATGCCCGCAGGTCGTTCGCGCGCTTTGAGCGGCGACGGGGTTGCACCCGGCGCGGTCCTGCAGATACCCGGACCCACAGCATCCTCCGTTCTCCTGGCGACCCCCGACTCCCTCGTGAGCGTGCCCCTGAACGGCTCTGCCCCCACGGTGACCCCCGCGCAAGAGGGTGCAAGTATCTCGGGAGTGGCCGCCCCACCGGCCTTCCATCAGGGCTGCGCGTTCGGCGCGTGGGGCGGTTCGGGCGCAGCAATCCGCATGTGCCAGAGCGGTACTCAACGTTACGCGGACGTGGAAAACCTCGCCGCCGCCCAGCACCCGGTCTTTCGAGTCAACCGCACCCGCATTGTCCTCAACGACGTCGAAACCGGCACCGTGTGGCTGCCGGAGCGGGACATGGTCATGATCGACAACTGGGATCAGGACAACCCGGACGACACCCAAGTCGACTCCGAGGACCCTAACCCTGACCTGCTGGAGCAGATCAGCGACCCACAGCGCAACGAAAAGAACACGCCGCCCACCGCCGTTGACGACGAGTTTGGCGTGCGCCCCGGCAAATCCACGCTCCTGCCGGTCCTCCAAAACGACTCCGACCCCGACGGTGACGTGCTCACTGCAGAGGCGACCTCGCAGCCGTCGTTCGGCAACGTCGTCGTCACGCGTGGCGGACGTGCCCTCCAGATCACCGGCGTCGCCGACGACGCGCAGGGATCGGGTTCCTTCACGTATTCCGCATCCGACGGCTTGGCCTCGGCTACCGCGAATGTCTCTCTGCGCGTGCACCCGTGGAGCGAAAACGTGGGCCCCAAGCGCGTCCACGACGCCAACGTGAAACTGGGGTCGGGCGCGCAGATCGAATACAACGTGCTGGCCGACTGGATCGACCCGGACGGGGACCAAATCTTCCTCGAGCGCGCCGAAGGTTCGGAGGGCCTGTCGGTCCAGTTCTCCGAGGACGGAACGCTCTCGATCCGTGACCTCGGAGCGGGCGCCGGGCCTCGTCAAGTGAGCGTGTACGTCTCTGACGGGTGGATCACGACCGAAGGCGAACTGACCGTCCTCGTCCAAGAACCCGGAAACATCGCGCCTATCGCCAACGCCGACTTCTACGTTGCACGCGTCGGCGAACCCCTCATCGTAGCGCCTCTGGCGAACGACACGGACCCTAACGGCGATGTCCTAACGCTTACGAAGGTCTCAACTGCGCCGGCCTCAACGACCCTGGTTCCCGACCTGGAACTGGGAACCGTGACATTCACCGGCTCGCAGGTGGGTTCCTACGAGTTCACGTACACCGTCAGCGATGGGCCGCAGGCCGTCGTCGGTGTCGTCCGCATCGACGTCGTCTCGGGCGATGAGCATGCGGCACCCGTAGCCGAAGACGACATTGCGATCCTGCCGTCGGGCGGTTCCGCCCTGGTAGCCCCGCTGGCCAACGACACGGACCCGTCGGGCGGTGTCCTCGTCGTCCAATCCATTGACGTGAACGCGGGCTCGGGAATCGACGTCGCGCTCATCGACCGTCACCTCCTGCGCGTGACCGCCCCCGCGGGCATCGACGACGTCGTGCGTTTCACCTATACGGTGTCAAACGGTTCCGGGTCGGCCACGGCCTCGGTCGCCGTCATTCCGACGCGAGCGAAGGACGACCGCGCCCCGCTCGAACTGCAAAACGATTCGGCGAAAGTGCGTGTCGGGGACATTGCGTCCATCCAGGTCCTAGCCAACGACCGCTCCCCGTCGGGCCTACAGATGAGCGTCTCGTCCTCCCTGGCGGGCACGGTTGACTCCGAGTACGGGCACGCGTTCGTCACCGGTAACCTCGTGCGTTTCGAGGCGGGCCAGACGACGGGCCGCGTCGACGTCACCTACACGGTTTCTGACACGGCGGGCAACACGGCGAGCGCGACCGCGACTTTCAACGTGATCGGAGCCGAACAGGCGAACTCCGCGCCCCAGCCCAAGGCCCTGACGGCCTGGGCGGCCGCCGGTCAAACAATCCGCATCCCCGTCCCCCTCAATGGCATCGACCCCGACGGAGACTCGGTGACGTTGGTCGGCATCGACCAACCCCCGACGATGGGTACAGCGACGTTGGGCACCGAGTGGATTGAATACACGCCGGGCGAAGATGCGTCGGGAACAGACGTGTTCACCTACACGGTCGAGGACCGACTGGGCCGCCAAGCGAAGGCTCGCGTGCGCGTGGGGGTCGCACCGCCCTCGGATCTCAACCACGACCCCGTCGCCATCCCCGACGTGGTTAAGGCGCGGCCCGGACGCACCATCGAGGTCAATGTGCTGTCCAACGATGTTGACCCTGACGGCGACACCCTCAAGCTGCGTGAGGGTTCCCTTGAGTCCTCGAACTCGCAGGTGAGCGCCTCGGTCGTGTCTGCGACCTCCGTGTCGGTGACGACGCCCGCGGAAACCAACCCCTTCGTCGTCACCTATGTGGTTGAGGATGGGCGCGGCGGCAGTGCGACGGGCCAGCTGACGATCAACGTCGAAGCGGACGCGCCCCTCATGGCGCCGATCGCCCGCGATGACGTGGTTTCCCTGTCGGACGTGCCGCGTGACGGTGCGCCGGTGGAGGTCAGTGTGCTGTCCAACGATGAGGATCCCGACGGTGCGCTCGCTGACCTCACTATTTCATCGAGCGGCACGGGTGTGAGCGCGGACAACACCACCCACAAGGTGACGGTGACCCCGGATAAGGATCGGCGCCTCGTCGTCTATACGATCACCGACCAGGACGGCCTGTCCTCCTCGGCCGTCGTGTCGGTGCCCGGCGCGGAGCGTAAAGTGCCCGCCGTCAATCCTTCGCGCGTCCCCATCCGCGTGAAGGCGGGCGAATCGAAGACCCTGAACCTTGACGACTACGTGATGGTTAAGCGTGACGCGCGCGCCTATATTCGCGACACGTCAACGGTGCGCGGGGGCGCCGGACTGACGAACCTGACTGCGGACGAGACGTCGATATCCTTTACGGTCGACCCCACCTACGTGGGTAAGACTTTCATTAACGTTGAGGTTTTCGATGGGCGTGACGGCGACGATTCGGCGACCTCGGCGTCGCTGACGCTGCCGATTACCGTGGAGGCAACACAGAACCATCCTCCGACGATCACGCCGACGATCATTCGCGTCGCAGCGGGCGAGGACACCAGCGTGGACCTGCCCCTCATGGTCAAGGATCCTGACACCCCTGACACGTCTTCGTTCACTTACCGTATCTCCGACGTCCCCTCGGGCATCACGGTGCGAAACGTGACGGATACGCAGCTGTCCGTCAGCGCGGAGCCAGGGACGAGGTCGGGGCCCGTCGGGTCGTTGACGCTTAGCGTGGACGACGGCTCGGGAAGCCCGGTTAGTGCGAAGGTGCCGATCGAGGTCGTGGCATCGACGCGCGCACTGATTCAGACTTCGCTCGCGCAGATTATTGCGGACGCCGGACGGACGGTGAACGTGGATTTGACGCAGTACACGACGAACCCGTTCCCGGATACGCCGATCACGATTCAGCGGGCAACCGTTGAGGTTGGCGAGGGGACCGTGGATCCGCAGGGCACGGTCCTGGCCGTGAGTCCGCGGGCGGGATTCCACGGCAATATGGTGATCGTGTATCGCGTCGTTGATAAGACGCTGGATTCCTCGCGGACGGTTGAGGGTCGCGTGTCGGTGACGGTGCGTGACCGTCCGGACGCGCCAGAAAACGTTCAGGTGACGCCCACCGGTGCGGGGCGCGCCAGCGTGTCCTTCACGCCCGGTGCTGATAACGGCGCGCGCATCACCAAGTACACGGTGACCGGCTCTCATGGCGGGTCCGCGGTGTGCGAACAGACGGTGTGCGAGGTCAGTGGTCTGACCAACGGCATCAAGCATTCCTTCACCGTTGTCGCGAGCAACGCCGTGGGGGACTCGGATCCGTCGGCTGCCTCCAGCGAGGTGCTCGTCGACGCTGCTCCCGCGCGCATGGCCGTCCCGACCCTGTCCGCCGGCGACGGCCAGGTCACCGTATCGTGGAGTGCTCCTTCCAATGAGGGGTCCCCGATCACTAAGTACGAGATTTCGCTCAATGGCGGCGACGGCTCAAGCCATCAGGCGTCGGCGGGCGGCGGCGCAACCTCAACAACCGTGTCCGGTCTGACGAACGGCACGAACTATTCGGTGTCGATCGTGGCTCGAAACAGCGCCGACAAGCAGGCCGAGTGGTCCGAGTTGGCGACGGTGACCCCGCACGGTAACCCTGACCCCGCCAGGGACATTACCCTCACGCACGTGGGGTCGGCCCACGACGGTTCGTCGGGCACCGTCGATATTTCATGGAAGGTGGACAGTAGCGGCGGCACCGGGTGGGGGACGACGACGATCATCGTGGATGGGCAGGAAAAGTCGCTCGATGGGGGTGTCACGTCCGCTCGATTCGACGACGTTACCCCGGGTGACCGCGTGAGCGTGACCATCAAGTTGACGAACGCGGAAGGTGACCACTCTTCGGTTTCTAAGGTGTTCTCGCTGTCGACTGTGCCGATGGCGATTGGCGCACCGACTCTGTCGGGGACGGGCCGGGCTGGCGAGCTGAGCGTGAGCGGCCTGCGCAAAGCCGCGGGTAACGGCTTCTCCAGCGATGAGTTGACCCTGCATTACGGGACGAGCGAGGAGTTGTGCGCCAGCGGGCCGACGATCAGCGACGGTGGAACGATTCAAGGGACCGGCACCAGGCCACTCACCTACTACTTCTGCCAGGTCGGAACGGCGACGTCGGGGCGGCCCGTGGCCTCGAGCGCGGTGCCCGCGGTGGGGCAGCCGATCGCGCCTCCGACGCTGTCGGGTGTCACGATCGCGAGCGCCGGTGCCGGAGCGGTAACCATTAACCTCGGCACGATCGAGGCCTACCCGAACGTCACGTCGGTGACGGCGATCGTAAACGGACAGCAGTACGACATGATGGGGATGTCATCCAGGACGGTGACCGGCCTGCCTGAGGGCATCTGGGTCAGCGCAACGGTTGTCGTCAAGAACCCTCAAGGCGAGGCTTCAGTCACCTCCAACACCACGACGACCGGACTTAACGTGTCCGCGAAGTGGGTCGACACCTGCAACTCGGATGTCGCCAAGGAAGTGCCCGGACAGGCGTGCCACACGTTCAACCTGGTTGCTCCCGGCTTCACGCCGGGTATGTCGGCGACGCACGTATGCAAGGTGAGTTCCGACGTCGATCCGGGGCGCCTGCGCGAGGTCACCGTCTCCGGACCCGAGGTTGCGTCGGGGATCCCGACGCTCAAAGGCTCCCAGGACGAGATGAACGGTCACGTCGTCATTCACAGTTGCGAACCGCGCTGAGAGCCGACGAAGCCTTAGAGGAAACAAACGATGAGAGGAGTGCCATGGCGGCAGTGAACGCTGACTTCGGTTCGACGGGCCGATCGCGCGCCTGGCGAGCCGTCTCCTCGGCGCGCCAGAGAGTAGACACCCGCCTTCGGGCAATCCCTGGCATGCGCCACATGCTGGAGGCCTGCGCCGTCGTCACTCCCTTCGGGTGGCTGGTGATCGCATCGGCGATCGCTGGCAGTGTGGGTGCTATGGCAGCGGGTTGGGCGGAGTCCTTCGCCCTGGCTATCGTCTGCGTTACCCTGCTGGTCATCGCTATCGTCCTGATCGCAGCGCCCTCCCCGTACCGCGTGTCGCTGCGCCTACCGCAGGAGAGAGTGTCGGCGGGGCAGACGGCGCTCGCAGAGATCCGCGTCGTCAACGACACGGCGCGCCGCGGCGGCACCGAAGTCATTGAGCTGCCCATCGGCGCGGGCGTCGCGGAGTTCGTGGTCCCCGGCGTGTCTTCCCATCGCACGTGGGACGAGTTCTTCTCCGTTGTCACGCGCCGCCGTGGCGTCATCGAGATCGGGCCTGCGCGCACCGTGCGCTCGGACGGCCTGGGTTTGCTGCGCCGCGTGCGTTCCTGGGATAACCCGGTGACCCTGTACGTTCACCCGCGCACGGTCCGCGTGCCTTTCGACGCGACCGGCTTCCAGGTTGATGTCGAGGGCGTGGTGACCGCGAAGCTGTCCAGTTCCGACGTGTCGTTCCACGCGCTGCGCGACTATGAGCCGGGCGACGACCGGCGTGCCGTGCACTGGCAGTCCACGGCGCGCCTGGGCAAGCTCATCGTGCGCCAGTACGAAGAGACGCACCGCTCCCACCACCTGATCGTGCTCGACACGGCCCGCTCCTCATGGGACCGTGACTCCTTTGAGGACGGGATCTCGGTGGCCGCCTCCCTCGCCCTGTCAGGTATCGCAGCCTCACGTACGGTGTCGTTCGCGGCGGGTAAACGGTGGGTGCCCACGACCACAGCGGTTTCGATGCTCGACACCCTCGCATCCCTGTCTTTCAGTGGACGCTCCGACATCACGGCCCGCGTGCGCCGCGCCTTCGCCTCGTGTCCCTCGGCCTCGTATGTGAGCGTCATCGCGCCTTCCTCGGTCAGCGACGAGGAAGCCGCTCACCTCGCGCAGGTTACCCCCAGGGACGTGACCGTCCAGGTGCTGCGCATTAACCCGAAGCAGCGGGCGAGGCGCCGCAGCCTCGAGGGCGGCGTGCTCTTCGACTGCCCGTCGCTGCAAGAATTGGCGCATTTGGTGGGTGGTCTGCGATGACCGTCGACGCTGTGAGCCGGGCCAGGCCCCGCCTGCCCCTCCTGTCTTTCTTTGCGCTCGCCGTGCTCTTCACGGGCCCGGTCCTCACGCACGAGGCCGTGTTCGGCTCGTACGCGGGCCTGATAGCCGCCGGAGCTGGCGTCGGCGTCGGCCTGGGGATTGCTGCGGCTTCGACCCGCTGGTCGTGGGACACTTTGTCCACGCTCGCGGTCGTCCTCGTCGTCTACTTCCTGGTGGGCGGCCCTATCGCGCTGCCGTCGACTGTGCGCTGGGGCGTTGTCCCCACGACGGACACCCTGCTGACGCTCGTGCGCGGCGCTGTGGACTCCTGGAAGGACCTACTGACCCTGACGCCGCCGGCCGCCTCCTACGTGGGTCCCGCTCTTGTCCCGTGGATAACCGGCCTAGTCTGCGCGCTCGCCGCCGGCCTCGTCTCTGTGCGATGGGGCCGCCCACTCCTCGGCGTCCTTCCCATCGCCCTCATGGGCGTCGTGGGCCTGGCGTTCGGCCCGTCCGGGCTGGTTCCGCCCGTGTGGCCGTTCATGGTGTGGGTCGCCGGCGCTTTCCTGTGGCTCGCGTGGGCGTCCTCCCACCAGCGCCTGTCCCTCGGGCTTGACGTGTCCGTTAATCGACGAGGCCGCGGCGGTGCCAGCACTGCGACTGCTTCCACGCGCGGTCCCTCCCGTCAGGCCGTGTTCCGTTCGCGTCGTCTGCTGGCCTCGTCCCTGATGATCGCGCTCGCGGTCGGCGTGGCCCTGCCGGTGACCGCGACGTGGGGGCCGGTGGGCCGACGCATCGTGGCGCGTGAGCTGGTGGAACCGCCGTTCAACGTGCGACAGTACCCGTCTCCGCTGGCAGCTTTCCGTCACTACAAGAAGGATCTGGCTGAGCAGCCCGTCATGACGGTGCAGGGCCTGCCTGCACACACGCGCATTCGCCTGGCGGCCCTCGACGTCTATGACGGGACGACGTTCACGATGAGCGCCCCGAAGACCCAGGCCTCGTCAGTGACGGTCGCGCAACCTGATGGGACCGCGCAGGTGGTGAACGTGCGCAACGGTTACGTGTCGGTGGGGTCCTCGATCCCGCGTGTCGGCACGCAGGCTGACGACTCCACTTTCACGGCGACGATCGAGACATCGGGGATCGTGGGTCCGTGGGTGCCCGTGGCTGGCAACGTGCGTGAGCTCACGTTTAGCGGGGAGAACGCGAGCAGCCAGCAGGAAGGCCTGCGTTTTGACATGTGGGCTAACGCTGCGTTGACCACCGGCGTGCCCGCGCAGCCGCAAACGCTGACGGTCCGATCGGATGCGGTTGTGACCCCCACGGACTCCCAATTCGCTGGCGCCACGCCTGTTAAGTTCCACGCGGATACGGATGAACCCTACCCCACGGGTCTCGACGCTTTCATGGCGACGATCGTGGGCAGCACGTCAACGCCGATTGAAAAGGCGCGTGCGATCGAGCAGTATCTGCACAACGAAGGCTTCTACCTCACGGAAAACACCGACCAGTCGCGCCCAGGACACAATCTCAATCGCCTGTCGACGATGATCTCAGATAGCGGCGACATGATCGGCGACGACGAGCAGTACGCGGCGCTCATGGCGCTCATGCTGCATCAGCTGGGGTGGAACGCGCGCGTCGTGATCGGCGCGTACCCGTCGGGCGAGCCGACAGACACGACGACCCTGCTGGGTACCGACATGCACGCGTGGGTGGAAATGGAGTTTTCGGACACGGGCTGGGCCGTTTTCGACCCGACCCCCGACAAGGACCGCACGCCAGAGTCGAAGTCGCACACGAAGAAGAACTCGCCGCGTCCCCAGGTCCTTCAGCCGCCGGAGCCTCCCGAGGAACCCGTCGAGCTGCCCCCGGTCAACCGTGACCAGGACGTGGCAGCGAAAGAGCCGCCGGGCGCGGGCATCCCATGGCTGATGATTGGCGGTATTTCAGGGTCACTGTTCCTGCTCCTCCTCCCCTTCGTGTTCATCATGGCCCTCAAAGCCAGGCGCACCCGCGTGCGGCGCAAGGCTTCACCCGGCGTGGCCCTCGTGGGGTCGTGGGACGAGGTTGTCGACATGGCGATAGACGCGGGTGTGCGCGTGCGCGCCGATCAGACGCGTCAGGAGACGGCGTGGGCTTTAGCGTCGTTCTGGAAGCTACGTGAGGGCCAGGATGACGAGGCGCCGGAGGGTGAGCGCGTCGCGTCCCAGGCGTCGACATCTGCCCTCATTCCCGGCTGGACACTGTTCCGCGAGACAGTCCCGATGACCGTGGCGATCGCTCGTCGCGCCGACATCGCTGACTTCGCGGAGGCGACGGGCGGCCCGAAGGAAGCCGAGTCCGCATGGTCGGACGTGGATCAGCTGAAACGCTCCCTGGCGTCCTCCGCGAGCGTGTGGGTGCGCCTGCGCCGCCGTTTCTCGCTGCGTTCGCTGCTGCGCGCGTGGAGCCGCACGCCGGTCGCGCTGAAGAAACAGGGACGAGGCATGGGTCCGGCCACCGATGACGGCGAGGACGTGGATGGTCCCTCGGAGCACACCCAAAGCGTGAGGAGGAAGTCATGACACCGGGAGGCATCGTAGGCCAGGGTCCTCACATTGAGGGTTTCCGCTGGATTCGCGCCCTCGGCTCGGGCGGCTTCGCGGACGTCCACCTGTATCATCAGCAGGTTCCCTCGCGCGACGTTGCGATTAAGATCGCGCGGTCGAACGTTGAGGGTGGCAACGATGCGGTCCGCTGCGAGGCGGACGCGATGGCTCGCGTGTCGAGCCACCCCGCCATCGTCGACCTCTACGGCGTGGGGTCGCTGCAAGACGGCCGCCAGTTCCTGATCATGGAGTACTGCCCGGTCGCCGACATCGCCGATCAGGTGCGGGCCCGACCCATGGATGTGGCTTCAGCCCTGGACATGATGATCCGCATTTCCGCGGGCGTGGAAATGCTGCACCGATCGGGATACGTGCACCGCGACATTAAACCCGGCAATATCATGCTGGACGCCTACAAGGCGCCGGTGCTCGCCGACTTCGGCGTGAGTGCGCGCATCGGTCAGGGTGGCGGCAGCGCCGATGGGTTCTCGGTCCTGTGGGCGCCGCCGGAACAACACGACGGCGCTGCGCCCGCGGAACCCTCACAGGACGTGTGGGCGTTGGCGTCGTGCCTGTGGACGCTGCTCGTGGGGCGCAGTCCTTTCGAGGACCCGATCGGGGATAATTCGACGGTTGCGGTCGCTATGCGCGTGCGTTCGGGGCGTGCGCGATCGGTGGCCCGCGCTGACGTGCCGGTCGAATTGGACGAGGTGCTGCGCGCCGCGATGACGCTCGACCCTTCGCGCAGGACGCGCAGCGCTTTGGCTTTTGCGCAGTCGTTGCAGGGTATCCAGCGTCTTATCGGCCTGCCGGAAACGCCGATCGAGGTGCGCGATGCGTCCCGCGGTTGCGAGCCCGGCCAGCCGAGCGCCTCCAGCGCGGGTGGGTTCCCCGTGCCGATTGCGTCCCAGGATGTGGGGACGAGGCCTCGGGCGACGTCTGCGGCGCAGGATGCGACGATCCGTTCGGGCGCGGGATTTGACTTTTCAGAGTCGGGCGTCGTGCCGGTGGCGGACTCGTGGCACCACCCGCGCAACGTGTCGACGGGACGCGCTGAGGCGGCCTCGTTTGAGGATGAGGAAGAGAGCGTCGGGCGCCGCGTGTCTTTTCCGGCGGTCGTGGCGCTCGTGCTTGTCGCCGCGGTCGTGATAGCTGGCCTGGTCGTGGCAATGCTGACCGGTGGCGGGCATTCGATCCGCATCGACCCAGCAGAATCGCCGACCGCGCGAGGGGAAGAGCCGAACGGGCTGACGGTTCCGCCGGCGGCTCCCAGCGGGCTGAGCGGTCGCCTGGAGGGCGGGTCAATCGTGTGGACGTGGAGTGCACCCGACGATCCGAACTACGCGAGCGACCAGCTGATGTTCCAATACCGGCTTGAACGCCCGGGGGAATCACCGATGGGCGCGTCCACTCCCGTCGCTTCCGTGACGGCGCCGGCGCTACCCGGCGGCGACAACTGTCTGACAGTGCGTACGGTTGTGTCGGCCTCGGGCCTTCAATCGCAGTCAATTAGCGCCTGCGTCGCGGTCGAGTAGCGGCTGCGTCGTGCCCGGCGGTGCCCTTAACGACGCCGCTAGCGTTTGGTGCGGCCCGGCTGACGCAGCCACGACACGACGACCAGGCAACCGAGGAACGTCGCGCATCCCAGCGCGATAGCGACAACAGTGAGGTTTGTGCGTGTGCGAGCCGCTTCACCTGAGGCGCGCTGCGTGACCGGCAGAGTGAGAGGGGTGTCCTGGCCGCTGGTGCCGGTCATCGGGTTGACGGGTCCGTCAATGCGGGCGGTCGCGGACACGGTGATGGCTGCGTAGGGGTTAACCATTCCCCAGCCGACACCGTTGGATCTGGCGGCGGGACTTACGCGCCGCGCGGTGGCCTCGAGACGCCACTTCCACATGGCGGGACCCTCATCGGGGTGAGCAGACGCGACGAGGGCGGCGGCTCCCGCAGCGTAGGCGCTCGCGAAAGACGAACTGCCGGTGGTCTCGTTGTTAGCTTCGCCGGTCAGACAGTCGCCGCCGGCGAGCGCCGTGGTGAGCGACGAAATGGAGGGCGCAGCGACGTCGACGTGCACGCCCGAGACTTGCCCACCGTCGGGCACGCCACCGGTCGCGCTGGTTACAGCGAGCGCGTCAGGGTGGGCGGCGGGGTAGCGTGGCACCGTGTCCGTTCCATACTGTTGGACGATTTGCGTCTGCGCGTTGCCCGCCGACGCGACCACGAGGGATCCCTGAGCGGTCGCCGATGCCACGGCCTCGTCGAGTCGAGAATCCTGCTCGATTTGTGATTGGGGGACGACGATGATCTGCGCCCCCTGGCTGGCGGCCCACGCGATTCCCTGCGCGGTTTTTCCAGCGTCAAGCCCGGTCTGACCGTTCTGAGGGTCCTCGTTGAACGTGTCGTACACGCGCACGGGGAGCAGGGCGACGCGCGGAGCAACCCCCTCGAGGGCGGATTGCTCGGGCAGGAGCCGGGAGGCGATAATGCCCGCCACCTGCGTGCCGTGCCCGTAGGTGTCGGTACGCCCATCCCCGCCGGAAGACACCAGGTCAAGGCCCGGCAGGACGATGGAACCGGATGGAAAGCGGGCGGAATCCTCGCCGCGGTCCGTGGAGGGACCCACGGGAACGAAGTGTTTGCTGGACGGGCTGATACCCGAATCGACGATGGCGACGGTGACGTTACCGCCCTTCGTGATGTTCCAGGCGCGTTCGAGATCGAGGCGTTTGTCGGTCGTATTCGCGTAGGTGGCGATGAACTCGGTGCTGGTCAGGCAGCTGCCGGCGTTCGGGTCGGCGGCGGGGGCTAGGATGCTCGCGCGCGCGTCGAGGACGTCCGCCCGGGCGGGGGTGGGTCCGGCCAGGGTCAAGCAGGCGCCCGCGAGGATGCACACGCCCGCGCTCATGGCGCGACGTGCGCCGGTGGTGCGCGTCACCTGGCGCCTCATGACCTGCCCCCACCGGCAACCTCCCGGCGGGCGGCACGGTTCGATAGTTCGACGCCGGTCGGGATGAGTTCGAGCCACTGCTCGGGGACGGGCTGGATGAACTGAGCGTTCCATCCGAGGCGCTGGAGGGTATCGTTCTGGTCCTCGCCGAGGGAGTGACGCAGTCCCAGGTCTGAGACGAACGTGAGCGGCGGGTCGCTCTGACCGTTGCTGGAGCCCTGGGCGAGGGTACCGTAGCCGGATTTAACCAGCGCAGCTCCGGGCGAATACGAGGCAGGAACATTGGCCGTGGGGTCCAGGTTCCAGGAGGCGCGACGTGCGCCGTCCTGGGACATGACGGTCAGGGTAGCGTGGGCGGAACTGGCAGCCTGCTTGTTCGCGTTAGGGGTCCCTGCGGCCGACTGGCCGCGGTCCAGGCTCGCGCAGGGCACCTGATCGCGGACGCGGATTACCTTCGGGTTGTCGTCGTCGGATCCTGCGCCGGTGGAGTCCGAATCGAAGGGGTAGAGGCCTTCGAGCTGCGCCCATTCGCTGGGGAAAGGCGAGGGTTCGATGTCGGTTTGAGCGACTGTGAAGGACTGGGCGAAGGCCCCTGGCTGGAGGGCGAGCGCGCCCTCGATAGTGCCGTTGGGTGCTGCGGTCGTGCCCTCGTAAAGTGCGGCGGCCAGCGGCGACAGGGGGTAGGCGTGTCCGGAGGAGACCAGCACGTAGTAGGTCGTGGTTCCCGTGTCTTTGACGGCGACGATGCTTCCCTGACGCAGGGAACCGTTATTTTGGGGGTACGAGGCCATGGCCCCGCCGGGTTCGTCGACGCTCCAGGTGGTCAGGTCGGGGCCGTCGTCGAAGAGCGAGAGCCAATTGGGGTCGACGGCGATGGGGGAGGAGCCGATACGCAGCCGTGCGACGATGTCTCCTGCGCTGGAGGGGACCCGGAACTTGGAGGAGCCTGCAACGACGAAGGAGTCGTTGCTACCGGAGGGGGACACGTAGGCGCTGCGGGCGCTGTGCAGACCATTGCTGGACAGCAGGGACGAGTTACCGATCCACGTAAAGGTGTGTTCGGAGATTGCGCAGCTGGTCCAGTCGGCGCTCATCCGGCTGGCGGTGGAGGGGACGTCCTCGGGGGCATCAGGGATCCCGAGGGCCTGCCCCTGGCTGTATTTGGCGAGATCAGAGTCCGAGATTTTCATCGTGGCTGTTGAAGAGTCGCCCAGGAGCCGCGCGGATGTACGGTTAGCGATCGGATGCCACTGGCCGTCCTGTAGGTAGTAACGGGCGCCGGAGCTTGAGACGACGGCCAGGCCGGAGGATTGCGAGGAGTCGGCGCCGGGGTAGAGGAAACGCAAGCCGACGCTGACGAGGAGCATGAGCACTGCGAGGAACGCGCCGATGATGAAAGGACGCGTGGGTGCTTGGGGTTCGACTTCTTTGCCGTCGGGTGAACCCGCGACGAAGGAGGTGATGAGGCGGCGTCGGTTGTAACGTTGCGCTTCGAGGATGTCCTTGTTGGATGCCATCACATGCCCCAGATGTAGAGGGCGAACGGGGGGATGGCGATGATGACGACGGTACTGATCGTGTCAGCAGTGCGCGATAGCCAAGGGCGAACCTTCGGGGTCACGACATTCGTGGCGAGCACGAGGAGGCTGCCGACCAGGGACGTGACGAGCACGAGCAGGAGCGTCGTCGGCGAGAGCAGTGCGGCCGCGTAGGAGGCCCACGCGAGGATAGCCATCCCGGAGACGACACCGATGAGGACTTCGATACGCGAACGGATCGAGCGCGTGGAGAGCATGAGGGCCGCACCGATGAGGGAAGCGAGGATGATTCCCTCGGCTGACGAGGCCAGGATGGGAGTCAGGACGATCAGTCCGAGGCAGGTACCCAGACGGATGGAGACCGACAGAGACACGCCCATGGAGACGGACTTATCGATCTGGCGTGGGTCGATCTGGGCGGCCGCTGAAGGACCCGTGACGCGCACGGGAACCGACGCCATGGCGAGCCACGGGATGGCAAGGCACACGAGGAGGAGGAGAGCGCTGATGAGCGCCGCGATGCGAGCAGCGTTCATGCCGAGCAGCCCACAGAAGAAGCCGAGGAACCCGAGGGTCATGCCGACGATCGCGGGGCACAGGCCGCTCGCGCGGAGTTTTCCGGGCAGGACAAGATGACACAGGGCCGCGACGGTTAGGGCGCCGCCAGCTGTAAGAGCCCCAGTCGCGGTCCAGGGGCCGGCGGGTAAGGCACCCGCGCAGGCGCAGGCGAGGAGGACGGGTGCCGATCCGGCCAAGAGAGCGACCGAGGCGTGCTCGAGTCGACGGGAGACGACCGCGGCGGTGCCGGTCAGGAGAAGCGCGCCGACGATTCCAACGATCGGGTAGACGATCAGGCGGATGCCGTCAAAGGAAGAGGCGGTACCCAGGACGGAGCTTTCGTGGGAGGATGCCGACAGCAGGAGAACGGCGGCCAGCCCGACGAAGAGCGCGGAAGCGTAGACGGAGAGCTGGAGGGAGTCCAGGGGTGTCCACGGATCGACGGACTTTTCCACGGCGCTTCCCACGGCCTCGACAAGGTCATCGAAACGCTGGTCGTCGCGTCCCTGCCCTGCGCGCTCAAGCGTGAGGGATGCGCCCGCGCGCACGCCCTGATCACGCAGACACAGGGACTGGTCGAGGAGCTGCCCGAAAGACGTAGATACAGTGAAGCCGGCGGACGCGCCATACACGTCCATGCGACCGAGGCTACGCAAAATGGTAGGAATCAACTCCGCCAATGGAGACAACTGAGGGACCGACAGGTCGACCGTTTGATCGTCAAAGGTGACTGTCAGTGGAGTGAGTGCAGCGGCGGTGTGCGTGCTCTGGGCCATCGTCTCCTCCGGGTTGGGATGGTCCTAGTCTGCCCGTTTGTGGGGTGCGGGGCAAACTGTCACGACTCTGCACAACGGTAGAAGTTTAATGAAATTGTCTGTCGATAGGCTGGACTTTGTTTCGTTTATGTGGTTAAACTGGCTGCGCAAGTAGGGCGCACCCACCGTGGATGCGCTTGTTTCCCGATGATCTGGGAGGAAAAATGACCGATCAGAAGGCTCTCGATGGCGCGCTGCTCAAGGGTGCGCAGACCATCGAGGAAGCTCAACAGCAAATCCAGTCTGAACTGTCGGGCCTGCAGTCCAAGCTGGCGGGCATCGGCTCGTCGTGGCAGGGCGAGGCAGCCAGCGCGTTCACGAGCGTCATGAGTAAGTGGGACACTGAAGCCCGTAAGGTGACCGATGCACTGACAGAGCTGCACTCGGCGATGCGTTCGTCCGACACGAAGATGAAGGCGAACGAAGCAGAGCAGGCCGCCACGATGAACAAGTACGGAGCGCAGCTGCTCTGAGAGCAGAGAAAGGCATTTATCATGAGCGATATTGTTTACAGCTACGGAAATATCGAGCAGGCCGTCGCCGACATGGACAGCGGCGTCACGAATCTGAAGAACCGGCTTGAAGACATGGATTCTCAGCTCCGCCAGCTGCAGTCCTCCTGGGATGGACGGGCGAAGGAGGCTTACGAGACGTCCAAGGCCAAGTGGACTGACGGCATGAATGGCATCGTGGACATCCTTACCAACGTGTCCAATGCCGTGATGGAGGCACGCCAGTCCGCAGAGGCGACGGACTCTCGTAACGCCGCGTCCTTCAGCTGACACGCCACAGTCGCTGCGGGGAGGAGACCGGAGTTTTCCTCCCCGCAACAACTGTCTTCGGAGCCGCGCGCGTGGCGCGTGGTTCCAAGCTTTTACCTGGGTCTTGTTGAGTGCAAGTGAGGTTGCGCTATGGCTGTTGAATCGCCCCTGTACGAACGCGCGAAGGCGTTCTTGAGTTTGTCCGCTATGCCCCTGGCGTCCGAGGATCTGGCCGAAGATAATCGCGCCGGAAACGCCCACACCGATGTCGACACCGCAAAGGACACGTCGGAGTGTTTCACAGCTGATGAGAGCGTGGGACAGTCGCAGACCAAGAGTGGCGCCGACCGGTGGATGTCATACTTTATCAGTGACGTCAACCGACACTTGCAGCGAATCGAGTCGTCGAAGGCCCACCACCTCGCGGTTCGCGAGGAGATGCACACGCAGGTTGCGAATACTCAACAGCTGAACCCGGAGTTGCTGTCCGCCTGGGAAATTGAGACGTACAGCGGCAAGGAGAAGGTGACGATCCCTGATGCCTCAGTCTCCGCCCGAATGGGTGGCGCTGTCGAGGCCAGCGGTGACGCATACCTGGCGGCGCTGGAAGCCCAGCGCAACGAAGTGCGCGAGGCCAGGGCGCAAGAAATCCTGAACGCTGTCAACACTAAGGGCAAGCAGGAGGCACAGAGTTTCGCGTCGCAGAAGGGCGACTACGTGCCTGACGCGTGGCAGTCTCACGGTGATGATGGTCAGCAGGGCGGCGCTGGCGGTGGCGGTAATGGTCGCCGCGGTGGCGGTGGCGCTGGCGGCGGCCTTGTTCCTACCGTGGGCGCGCATACGGTCGCGGGTTCAGGTTCGAATGGATGGGCCTATCCAACGGCCGGCGAACCCGGCAGCCCGTCGAATCCGATCACCGATCCCGCACAACTGTCTCACATCGACTTGACGACGACGCCGGTGAATCAGCGGATGACGCCTAATGGGCCAGTTGGTGGGCATATGCCTGCTGATGTGCTCAATGTGGATGATCCGGCGTGGCGTGCGGTGCCTCCTAGTGGTGGTGGTGCTCGGATTGCTGGTGGCGTGTTGATGGCTACTTCTGGGGTTGGTGCGGCTGGTGTTGCTGTGTCGCATGGTGGTGGTTTCTCGGGTATTGGTGGGCTTGCCACGGGTGTGGCTGGTTCTCCTTTGCGTTCTGTTGCTCCTGCTGGTGGTGTGTTGCGTCCTTCTGCTCTGTTAGGTGGCGGTGCGGTGGGTCGCGGCGCTGGCGTGGCGGGTATGCGTTCTGGTGTTGCTCCGGTTGGTTCGGGTGGCGCTGGTGGCCGTGGGGGTCTTGTGGGGTCGTCTGGTCTAAGTGAGGCTCGCTCTGGCGGTGGTGCTGCGGGTTCGCGTGGTGGTGTCGCCGGGCGTGGTGCTGCTGGTTCTACGCGTGGGGCTGCTGGGGTTGTTGAGACTCGTGGCGCGGGTTCGCGTGGCGGTGGCGGTGCGGGTTCGCGTGACGGTGGCGCCGGGCGTGGTGCTGCTGGTTCTGCGCGTGGTGCTGCTGGGGTTGTTGAGACTCGTGGCGCGGGTTCGCGTGGCGGTGGTGCTGCGGGTTCTGCGCGTGGGACTACGGGTGGTCGTGGTGCTGCTGGTTCTGCGCGTGGTGCTGCTGGCGTGGTTGGGTCTGGGTCGAAGGGCCGTGGTAAGAAGAAGGATGAGGCGCGGCGGCGTAACTATGAGGTGGTGCGTGTGGATGGCCTGGATGAGTCCGCTGTTGGTGTGATGGGTGGTGGTGCTGGTAGCGCTGATCAGTTGAGGCCGGTGTGCCGTGATGAGGGTGAGGATTGGTGAGTTTGTAGCGGCGTTTGTGTGGTCGCGTGGGGGGTCGCCCGGGTGTGGGCGGCCCCTGGCGCGATCGGTG
>ERZ773007.182-NODE-182-length-31540-cov-6.088232_pt1 | contig 31540 bp, 39 predicted proteins | sample MGYA00580665_ERZ773007 | MGnify/ENA primary metagenome ERZ773007 (study PRJEB29015, sample SAMEA2738122) | human oral metagenome | biome: human oral; feature: human-associated habitat; material: saliva | place: China | collected 2167 ... | reverse complement strand
GGTCTTGGTGTCGGAGCTGTGGGTGATACCAACGAAGCCGGTCTCGTCGGAGGTCAGGCCGAAGGTGGAAGCAAGGTCGGAACCATTTGCTGGGATATATGCCAGGTTAAGGTTCATAGCTGCAGTACCAAAGAGGGTACCTGCCTTAACCTTAGAAGAAGTGATTGCAGTACCCAAGCCAAGGAAGTCCTTGAGGTAAGTAATGCCTGCAGCGTTCTGGGTGGTTACGGTTGCAGTGCCGAGGTAATCAGCCACGTCAAGAGGATTGACGAAGAAGACGAATGGGTTAGCTGCGTCGGTGTCGAATCCATCATAGCCCTCGAACTTAGCGGTCAGAGTTGCCCAGAGGTTGGCCATAGCTGCCTGGAGGGTCTTGCCATTCTTTGCTGCAGCTGTAGTGGTGGATACACTTGCAATCAGATCGCTGCGAATACCGTTCTGGATGGTGCCGATAAGCTGAGCGTCTGCTTCGTTGATTGCACGGTCGCGGCCACGAAGCTGGATAGCCTCTGCGGAGGTTACGCGGCGATACTTGTTGAGCGGAAGCTCGATGGTCTGGTCAAGCTGGCGCTTGATGTTAGACGCTGGAATGGTGTCACCCTCGGCAACGACGCCACTCTTGACATCCTTCACAAACTTGTAGGTCTTGATGGTGCCGCCCTGAGCGACTGGGATAAGGTTGATAATACCGAGAGCCTTCTGAAGCTCCTTGATGCCCTGAGTGAATCGATTGACGTAATCAATAGAAATCTCAGGAGCGATGTCGGTCTTTACAGTAAGTCCTGTTTCTGCTGGCATAATAAGCCACCTTTCTTTAGTTAATTAAACAATCCGATGTTGTCGCGGATGGCTGCCTGGCGAACGATTGGGTCCTTGATGGCCAAGATCTCTTCTTTGGTCATCGTCTTAGTGGCCACACCCGCCGCAGGAGCTTTACCCGCGAGCTGTCTCTTTACGGCATCTTCTACGGCCGCCGTGAAAGCCGTTGAGAAAGCGTCAACGGACGCCTTTGTTTCCTCCGCAGTCTCACCCACTAAACGCGCGAGAATATCATCGCTGACCGTGATACCTTGCTCAGAGAGTTGACGACGAGACTCAGCCACCATCGCGTTTACCGTGTCGCGACGCTTGTACTCGTCAAGCTCCTTCTGGACCTTGTCACGTTCGTACTCTGCTTTTTGCTGAGCGTTCATCTCGGCCAGTTTTGCAGCTTCCTCAACCTTTGCGGCTTGCTGCTTTTCCCACTTCGCGAGACGCTTAGAGACAATCTCGTCAACATCAGCGTCCGTGTACTTTGGCTGCTGTTTGTTGTCCTGCTTTGGCTCAGTCTGTGTGGTGGTAGTGGTTGCGTCCTTGTTAGCGCCCTCGCCATCCACTACAGGAGCTTGAGCTTGCTTAGTCTCCTCTGTGGTCTCTGTGGTTGTTGCTGCATTAGTTTCTGCACCCATTGTTTTCTCCTAATCCCCGGCGCTCCCAGGCGCGTCGGCGTGCCTTTTCTCCTTAGCTTTTAGCGACATCAAAGCTTGGTCGATGCATTAAAAAAGCGACCGTTTAGTCGCTTTCAATACACAGTTCAATAATTTTTTCCAGTACTTCGTCCGTGGGACATCCTCGGCAACGCATGAGCTCGTGCTCCCCTGCATCCACAACACACACTGTCGGAAGGTGAGTGATGCTCTTCGCGTCCCTGGACCTCGGTGAGCAGTCAACGTCAATAATCTCGTACTCGATATCTTCTTCAGATAAAGCCGGCACTATACGCTTGATAGTTCCGCGACAGATGCTGCACCACTCGGCCATATAGATCACTACTCGCGCCATATTCTCACCTCCTTAGCGAGGTAACAAAAAAGCCACCCGGAGGTGGCTCGTGAAAGCTAGTTAGTTGATGAAGGTTAAACTTCAGCTGTTAATCGTTTCCAATTCTCATAATCTTCTGGCAAAAGGTACTCCTCCATTGGAGCACTTCCAGCCATTTTTTTTACACGCTCGATTGGATATTTTCCTTCAACTGCCATCATGTAGAACCTAACACAATACATTTTGTCTTGGTTCGCATCGAGCTGACAAGGAGTTTCGTACTTTTTTAAGATGTCTAAAACAGCGTTCATGCCATCCACCTTTTCAAATTACTTTACATAGTAATTATACCCATATCGTTGAGCATTTTCCATCAACCATTTATGCTGAAGCTCTCTAAGCATCTTCTCGGCTTCAGTTGTGTCTGCATCATAGAACGGTATACCCAGAGCTTCATAATGTTCCTCCCAATAAGAGAAAGAAACTTCATCCCATGTAGCTGTTGTAAACAGTCTATAATCTTCCACAAATTTACGGCCAAGCTCAATATTTGCTTTGCGAGTACGTTCAAGAACAAATTGCCTTTTTTCTCCTTGTGTTTCTCTTGCCGTGTTTGACTTTAGTCCATATTCAATTAAAACATTGATATCTTCAACGCTAAACGTACCACCGACACGTGTCGTGTGAGTGTGAACTAAAGCAACATCGTGCAAAGATGTATGACCAGAGCCAGCTAAAAGCTTTATTAAATCTTCTTTAGAAGGCATGTCTACATCGTTTACAGTTCCAGTGCCGCTCCATATCTCCTTGCCGTCAAATATAAGTGATGCATCTTCTGGTTCACCAAAAATACGAGAGCGCCGGCCAGCGGATACTTTATAACCTGTTTTCTTTTCTGCCGTTTTCTCCGCTTGTCTCTGGCCAAGCTCCTCCTGCTTCTGCTGCCAAGCGTCCCAATCGTCCACAGCTGGCGCAATCTGACACCTGCAGTATGGATGGAGCGGTGGGAAGTTCACGCCCACTTGCATATCCTCGAAACGGAATGTAGATCCATTCACGCCTTCGCACTCTTCACAGGCGCGCTCGTCATGCACCACCTCGATGGTGTAAGAGTCAAAACCTTCACGCTTCAACTCCTCAACCTGCGCCATACGTGAAACATAGGTTCCCTCGGTGTAGACCAAGCGCATAAGCGACGACTGCGGAACGTCCACGAAGCGCTTCTCGAGAGCCTTCGCAATACGTTGGTACGAATCACCGCGCGCGAGTGCCTTCGACATGTCCTGCGCCACGTAAGACGCGAGGGTCTCCGTGTTGCCCCAGATGCGCTGGGAGTATGACGTGTCACCCGTCCACGCAGTATCGACAAAACGGCGAACCGCGTCAGAGTCCATACTGTAGAACGCTCGCCCAAATCCCATCGCTTCAGCCGCTGTGTTTGCACCGCGCAAAGACTGGCGCATGATGTGATTGTCTATGCGATGAACCACATCGCCCGTTGCTTGGTAGAGGTGCAAGCGCGCCGATGCCTGTAAGCCTTCGAGCCTGTTCAGCTTGTAGATACTCTTACGCACATCCACAATAGACTGCATATCCGGGTGCTGGCGTAGAAACTCGTCACAGTCGCGAATAAGAAGCTCGCGGTCTTTAGGGTCCATCGTCTCCATAAGACGGCGATACTCCAGAACGCCATTCTCGCCGTAGCGCTGATAGTACTCCGCAATCTCGCGGTTCAAGCGGCGAAGCTCGCTCTCGTAGGCGTTATGGACGCGTACAGACAGAGCGCGTTCGTCTTTCTCCATCGCTGCGTCAGCGAGTGTTTGGCGGCTGTGCCAATACGAGTCCATGTTGCTCCTTACTTAACAACTTCCGGCATAGCATCGCCCAAAAGAATCGAGCGTGCTTTGTCATGATCTACTCCAATAGACGCACTAATGACGCTTATCGCCTGAGCCTCTGACAGGCTTCCCGCGGCGTACTGTGCAATGACAGAGAGAAGTGATTGGGTCTGTGCTCCGTTGAGCGACTTCAGACCTCCATCACTCGCTCCCCCGTCTGTACGATCGGGAACCATCTGTGCGGCTTGCTCAGCGCGTTCATCGGCCATGCGTTGCATCTCAGCCTGTGGCGAATCAACGCACGACAGAACGGAGAGCTGCGTCTCTTCCGAGGTAATGCCGGAGAGATTGCCCGCAATCTGAGACTCTTCCAGCAAATTGCTTGGCAAGTTGCGCGTGAATGTGGCACGGACGGTTGTCCATGCCTTAGCGTCTAGGCGTGTGTTTCCTGCGTAGTTACACAGAAGCTTCCAGCGCCTTGATAGTGAGCGGCGGAACTTCCTCTGCTTTACTACAGCGATATCACTCATAGCCTGCAGACGATACTTGATAGCAATGCCGGAGCTGGTATCGAACTTCTCGCTTGAGAGGTCTGACACCATCGACAGAACGAAGATAAGACGCTCCACGCGGTTGATGAAGTTTTCCTGCGTGCCGTCTGCGTCAGGCTTAGACAGAAACTCAACGATGACGTTTGCCGCGTCCCTAGAGTCCAGATTGATGATGCGCGAATCTCTCAGCTTCTGCAGCGTCTTCTCATCTAGGCGCGCGCCGAGAATCTTCAGATAAGCGTCTGCGTAGTACTCGACATCGTTGGCCTTCTCGGAGATGGCTTTGTTGTACGCGTTAATAAGCGACATAACGCCCTCGAACAATCCCAGGCGCTCCTCATTATCTACATACTCAACCACAGGCACATCATCAAAGCCGTGGATGACAGGTTCGCCGAAGACGACCTTTGAGCCGTCCATCACAAATGGCGTCTCGAACATTGAGTCGTAGAGTGTTCCGCGCAGCGTGTCCTTCTTATCGTCGAAAAGGTTATCGTCGAGCCAAAAGCGCACCGCGTAGATGATGTCATTCTCTACCGTGTCATCGCGAACAACAAAGCAGTTCAGCGGTGTGACCGAGCAAGAGCGCGCGAAGGCTTCCTCGTCGCGCCACATCAGCTCGTAGCCAACACCGTAGATATCCGCAAGCTTGGAAAGCTCTGCGTCTAGGTCGTCGGAGTCATTGACCGCACCCCACACGTCCAGATACTCCGCAAATGCTTCATCGTCTGCCGTTGTACGAATAGGAACGCCCAAGAAGTAGCCGACCATGGAATCCACGATCTGCTTGGCGAAGTTGGCCACAAGCCTGTTGTCCGGTTTGTATTCCGCCTTCTTCTCTTGGTGTAGAATGTCGTGGTCGCCCTCGTATGCTTTACGCAGATTAGATAAGCGGTTAACCTGCTTCGAGCGGTAATCCGTAACGAGCTTTCCGAGAAGCTCCGTGGTCATCTGTGTGTCTTTTGGTAGGCGGTAGCCGCCCCTTTGCTCAAACGTGGAAGCGTTTGCTCCCTTAACGTCAGCATCCACTAAATGCCTCCTCTAAATAGTCGAATGGTCGGCGCGTTATCGTGCAAGCGAATAGCACACGCCAGGGAGTCAGGCGCATCATCGTGCTCTGCTCCTTCGGTGAAGTCCATGACCTCATTCCAGTAATCGACGCTAGACTCGCGGACACTTTCAAGCCTGGACAGCTTGGACCAAGTGCCCCTGCCATACGTCGCAATCTTGATGAACTTGTTGGCGGTCTCTGAGTATGTATGGACGGGCAGCCCGTACCCGTCGAGCTTATCGGCCACATAACCTTTATCTGCGTTCTTCTCCATGTACACCGTGCCAAGTCTCAGCTCGCGGTGGAGCTCTAAGATGCGCGCCATGCACTTATCAACGTGCGTCTCACGGTACAGCTCACCGTGGACGTAAGCTTTATCGTCCATCCACTTGATACACGTGATTGCCGTACCATCTGAACCGCCGTAGGCCGCGTCCACATGCATAATGCCGTCGAAAAGAAGGCTCTCGTCTTTGAAGGTTTTACAATCGCCCTCGAAGACCACGCCTTCCTCTGCCACGTGACGCAGCTCGTAGTTAGCCGCGAAGAGTGAGTGCGTCATCGACGCCTTCAGCTCTGTGGCAGCGTCCACACTCACGAGCCCCGTGGTATCCCATGGCCACTTCTCAGCGGGTGGCATGATGGTGAACGCGTCGTCTTTGTGCCACGGTGTTCCCGTGTTGATGATGCGTCCGCCACGGTTTTTGACGTTTTGAAGCTCGCGGTAAATCTGCTTTGTGCGCTCACGCTCAGCGCGGCTCACGCGGTCACGCAGTGTGACGATATCATCCGTGAAGATGATGTCCCAGTGCTTACCGGTGAGTGAGCCACCAATGCCGATACCTGTCAGCTGCGGTGAGCCTGAGACATTGCACGCCAGGCTCGTCGAGATTGCCGTAGAGCTTGCCGTGGTCAGCTTCAATGGTTGGCCGTAGATGCTCTGCGCAATCTCCTGGGTGAGCGGATGCTCGACCATGCGACGAACCGCCGCGAGTACTTCCGCGACGTCATTTTCGCCTTTACGTTGGAATCCCACCGTTAAGTCTGGACGGATGATGAGTATCAACCACAGAGCCACTTCAACGCAGGTCGTCTTGTATGAACCACGGTGAGACTGAAGCGTCATGTCGCCGTGGCCAAAGACCATCTCATGGATCCATTTGTCGTGGAGTCCTTCGCGCAGAAGGTCGTAACCAAGCTCATGCGCCAGGCGTACGGGGTGCTTGGCCATAAGCGTCGCGAGTGCTCTATTTGTCTCCATCGCTCTCTACCTCGTCGAGCAAGCTCTTAAACGCGGCGCTGGCTTCCTTAGCGTTGGCGGATACTTCCATCTGCTGCACAGGCTTCTGTCCGGAAGAATCGCGGACGAACTCAGCCGCGCGGACGTCTCCTTCGAGTGCCTGTGCGAGCATGGCAAGCGCCATGGCTTCACTTGCGGTTACGTTCTTACCCGTGAGCCCTGCGATAGTGGACGCCTGGGACAGCTTGCCAGGCTTCATCGGCATGGCGAGAAGATCTAGAAGCGTCTCGCGAATCTCACGCCTGCGCTTCTGAACCGCGTTAGACTTTGCGGCGCCCTTCTTTCCTATCTCGCTCAGCTCCGCTTTGGTGCGCTTGCTGTTAGGCTTTAAGTTCTTCGCCGCGTTCGGATTGTTCAGCTTTGCCATCTAGCTCCCTAATAATTGCCAACTCACGCTCGGAGAGGTCGAATGCATACTCTTCCACTCGTGCCTCTGCTCGTGCCTCTGCTCGTGCCTCTGCTCGTGCCTCTGCTCGTGCCAGCCTGCGCGTCATATCACTAGACAAAAGAAAGCCAGCACCATACATCGCTTTTCGCAGTGGTTTCTGGCTTTCAAGCTGTCGAATGAAATACGTGTCAGATTTGGGAATTTCTATCTCTTCGCCTTTGCTGGATAGTCTTCCCAAGCGCGTGGCCATAAGGACACACTTCGGATAGTTGAGCTTCGGTTGCTGTTTGTTTTCTTGCTTGCATGCTTCCTCGAGTATGTCCTTCAGCTCCGGTGTGGTGATTGCTGCGTTGACCGTGTCGAGGTTCGTAACGAATGAGGTGCGCACCCTGGCACCGTTAGCGTATTCAATGTTTGCAAACGTACATACCGCGCAATCAATCATGTCGCGCATGAAGATGGTAAGAGACGGCGCAAACAGAAAATACTTGATGCCGTGCGCTGTGTACCATCGGCGGATGGATGCCAGGATAGAAAAAGGCGGGTTGTCTACAACGACGCAACCCTCTGGATATTCCTCGCTCTGGTAGTCTCCGCCTGGGCGGAATGGTCGGATGATTGGCGCGTCGCCTAGATCATACTTGTCTCGCACCCACTCAAGCACAGCGTCATACACCGCGGGGGGGGGTAAAGCAATCGTCGGTGGTCAGCTTCGGCTTGAACTTCTCAACGAATGATTCATAGTCTTCGAGTTTTTCTTTGCTTGATGACGATACGACCATTTGTATAAACCTCTCCACTTATGCATAAAAATGAATATTGAGCTAACAAAAAAAGCGCCCTCATTGCTGAGAGCGCCCGAGTCGCTTTGTTAACTTTCGTACATTCCTACGGTATCAAGATAGCACGTTTTAATATGAATATAACTGTAATATTATGCACAATTTATGAATATTCTTCTTGCTTTATACACAGCTTAGCAATACCCACCGCGTTTGTAAACTCCAAAGAACGTTCACGCAGCTTAAACGCTTGGCGCATGGAGACGTGTGCCCTCTTGGCCGTCTCCGCCCACGTGTAACCTTCGACGAAGTATAACTGCATCACGAGGGCCGCATCTTGGCCGAGTGCTTCGCCGATTGTGTTGCACGCGGCGTAACCGTCAAGAATGACGCTCTCCAATTCATCTAACAAACCCTCTAGGAACGCCTGTGCGCTAATCTCCGCTATGCTTACACGTGCCGTCGGGTCAGAAGTCGAATTCTTCGCTCCTGCGCCGCTACAAGCCTTTAGAGGCTCTTTAACAGCGTTCAGCCTGTTGCGCGCACTTTCAATGTCTTTCGCGGCCTGGCGAATACTACCCCACCATTCCTCACCCGTCACGCCTATCACCTCGCCTTTTCTTGCAATTCTTCGACACAAAACCAAATGCCTTGCGGGTCTTTGTAGCCTTTTGCGATGTGCTCGTCCACGATGAAACGGTCGTCTTCAATTATTCCACACCTGGTCAGACAGTCTTCAAACGTCTTCAGCATGTTCGACATGTCCGGCTTCTCCGTCATGGGGGTGCCATCGGGGTGTAGAACACTTGTTCCAAAACACCATCGTACGCTTAAACGTAGCGGTCCTTTTGCTAACTTGACGAAATCACGCTGCACACACACCGTCCGCATCAACCACGTACAGATCTCGTCTTCTGCGTCTTTGAGCCTGTCCGACTTTCGGATGGCGGCGTGCGCTCCCCTACCACCGCCCACGATGTACGCCACAAGGGCGTTATGCGTCACACTAGGCGGCTTCATGGGCAAGAATGCCGCCACGCGCCTTTTCGCGCTTTCTGCGGGCTCTGCGTGGCTCTGACGGCAGAGCGCGCTTCTTCTTGGGTCAACCACATCAATCAATCTCCTCAATGTGAATCGTGAATCGTGAATCGTGAAAAATGAACCGCGCCAATTACGCGGGCGCGCGCGGAAATGTTCAAGAGCTTGTGGCAAACGCACCCTAGCACTAGCTTCAGCGTACAAGGGGCGTTTGGCGCGCGCCCTTGGCGCCAAACCCCTGTGCTAGGGGCGTATTGTCCAAGGATTGAATACGAAAAAACCACCGTTGCCACCAATATAGGGATATATACCTATATAAGCGGTGTCCCGTTTTTGGTGGCATTAGTCATCTTCATCATCTAAAAAGCCTTGTTCAGCTGCGGAAATGGCATCAAAATACATCGTCATTTTGCGAGTGCGGCCTCGTGAGCCCTCAACCTCAACTTTGCGCTTCCCAATCGGACACCAATCTTGCTTCGTCCAGTACTGAATATCGCGTGCGGAAGGCTTCACTTCGTATCCCTCCGGGTCTATGCGCGTACCAATTCGCTCCAGCAGATCCTCTTGGGTGACGTATCCGTTATCGTCTGCGCAACCATCGGCCACCGCCGTGTCGTAAGCGTCCTGCATCAGCTCCGCCGCTTCCTTCTGGATGCGATGGTTCTTCGCCAGCTTACTCTCTCGACCCTTGGCGAATGGATCAGCGCCTTCCGTCTCAAACTTGGCGAGCATGCCTGTTGGATCATCGTAGAACCTCGGCCAGTTGAAGATGACGTCACGCTCTGGCGGTGTTGGAAAGCTCCTCGTGGTCATGGATACGCGATACGCCGGACAATCATTCAAGCGTGTACGCCTAAACTCCTCCGGAATCTCCAGCGGTGTAAAGTCACACATAGAGTCCGCGTCACGCGCATAAACGCCAGAACCACTCATGCGGTCCATTGCCTTCTTCTGTCCCGCGGTACCCTTTGGATGGTGGTGCGCGTAGACTACGGCGCATCCGCACTCCTCCGTGATACGGTCGATAGCGTTGGTGAACTCTGCCACCATGCGCGAATCGTTATCGTCTCCGCCGTTGACCTTATAGACCGGGTCAACGATGACCATGGTGAAGAAACCCTTCTCGCCATGCGCTAAAACACGGCGAATCAAGATAGGCGTTAAGTCCTTCATAAGGCGAGCCTTACCGCGCAGATTCCATGAATAAAAATTGGTCTTTAAATCATCGAGCGCGCCAGGCTGATTATCACCGTGGCGGGCGTCCCAGACCGTGTGCAGGCGCTGTCTAAACTCATTCGCTTCAATCTCCAAGTTTACGTATAAAACGCGTCCTTTGATACATGGCATACCCAGCCACGTACTACCCGTGCAGACCGCTTCAGCTAAGTCAATCAGCGCGTAGGATTTACCCATCTTAGAGTCGCCCGTCAGAATCATCTTCTGTCCCTGGCGCAGAAGTCCCGCGCCCTCGATACCGATAAGCGGAGCGTTCAACTCCACCGGCTCGTCCCAGTCTGAACAGTCGGCTTCGTCTGGAAGGTCATCCTCCGACTCGTCCGCCCACTTCTCCCACTCATCCCAGTCTTTACAGCCAATGTTGAGCTTCAGAAGTCTCTGACGATTCTTGCCACGCGTGATGCCTGGCATACGTGAGAGACGGCTGGGATTCTTATTGGCCATGTCCGGCGAAAACTTACGACGTGCGCAGAACTGGTACAGCTTCTCTACGCGCTTTCTGTATAGACTTTCATCGCTCCCCGCGTCAATGTGGACGATAGCGTGAACGCTCTTGTTACCGCTTGATACCACGGCCACACACGGAAGCTTCATCGCCTGGATCATGCCAAGCTGCTTTTCAACTTCCAGAGTGTCGGACTCAACAAGGGCGTATCTAAACTCCGTAATGTTTTGGTTGGAGCGGCCTTTACCGTCTACCGGGTTAAAGCAGATCCATGCGCCCGCCTCCGGGTTCCAGTCGCCCAGTACCTTGCCTAAGTCTCCGCCGCACTTGGAGAGCTCCTCTCGAAGCTCTCCTGCGTTTCTGCCCCAGTGTCCACGCTTTGGCATATACTTGCCGTCTTTTTCGTAGACCTCATTGACGTAGCACACACGGTCGGAATCCTCAAACACTGCCGCCAGGTAGTCCGATAAGTCCTTAGCTTGGTCCCACTCGCCGTCCATAACATCGACGTCAACCTCGTCCGCCCAGTCTGGCGTAATGCCAGAAACGTCACCCGGGTCGATGATTTCATCGTCCCATCCAATGGCATAGCTCTTCGTGCCTGGCGACCATCCACGAGCACGCGCGAACGCGATAATGGTTCCGCTTTTAACGCGTGACGGTGAGCGACCGAAGCTTTTCCATTTACGCTCACACTCACCCTCGTGGTAGCGGTAGATGTCCATACGGCTCCACGCATCCCAGTCCTGCCATGAAAAGCCAGACTCATGAAGAGCCATGCCGCAGTCCACCCACTGTTGGTAATCAAGCTCTGAAGGGTCTATCCAACTAAGCGCCTCCAAGAGGTCTTTGTGGTCGTCTTTATTCCCCATAGTTTCTCACCACATCCACAAGTGCTCGATAGAAAGGTCTGATTTTTGCGAATGCCGCATCCAGTGACATTTCGACGACCTCAATACCACAAGCTTCTGCCACGCGGTTTTCAATCTGTGCGCCTTTACTCTTTACCCATCCAGGAAGCAAAATCATCACCCCATACATCGGATAATATGGCTCGTCTTCGCCGTCTCTAACCCTAAGCGATAGAGCCTGTAGGCATGTGGCCATGGCGGCTTCATATGAGCTGTCTGAAGGTATTTCTGTGGCTGGGTTGAAGATCATGCCATCGCCTACCCTGCTCAGAACTTTCTCCATGAAGACGAAGGGGTATTTGTATCCTTTCACGCCCGTGATTGGTCCAGACAGGTACACGTTTCTACCTTTGAGAAAATAAAGGTCGCTCTCCGTGACATCTTCTGCAGCAAGCTCCGCGAGCTTGTCTGTATATTCATCGAGGTTCATTTAGTCCAGACCTCCTAAGCCCATCTTTGCGAGCTCCTCGCACTTTGCCTTTGCGTCTTTGTCAGCCAGTGGTCCATTAACAAAGTCTTCTACGTACTTCATTGCTTCCACTAAACTTTTGCTTTTCTCTGCAGTCACCATGACGGAATAAAGCGCCGCAGTAAATCCCGCGTCGTAGCCTTCTTCGCGTCCTTTTTCGTAAGAGTCTTTAGCAAGAGACTTCAAAAGTTCAACGCTAAATGCAGACATTCCTATATTTTCAAGATCCATTAATGCTCCTTTCTAAGCAACAGCCAGCCATTGAAGAATCTCCTTCATGGTTAAAGCCTTTCTATTTGGTTGTTAAAAATGGGAATTAAAAATAATCAGATTTGATTAAGTCGCGGGTTATTCTAAAAGCGTTCACAAAAGAAGCGATAATCAGCATGGGAAGTGCAAAGCTATCTTTGACGTTTTCCCACAAAAACTGAAAGAGTAGGAATAGCGCAATCGTGGCGTTGAGAACTAGAAAATATATCGTGATAAAAACCAGCAATACTTTAATTGCTTTCATCGCTCTCATTCCTTCTCTTTGCAGCTCGCGCGCGTTGAATATACCAATAATCACGCAAAAGCGAGTAGGTATACATCGGTCCTCCATAGGCAAAATGGGTTCCAAAGAGCCACTTAGGACCTTCCTGGTCATCGGCATCAAAGCCACCTCCCCAGCCATGTTTAGCTTCGATGTGCCAAAGAAACCACGCAAGAATTCTTTGAGGTATGGTTAAATACGGAATCATACTTTGTCTCCTTTTCTTGGTTATTCATCGTTAATCCTTTAACGATTGGTTCTAGCTGCATTTCGCCGCTTTCGTTGCCGTTCTTTCTCGTCCGCATGTTGCCACTCACACCATATGTCATAGTGCTTTTCAACCATAAAATCCCAAAATGTCTGCTGGTCTATGCCGTCTCCGGAGTCGTAATCGCCCCACACATCGTCATCAAACATCTCGTCTACGTAAGGTTTGCACCTACTGCACTCGCGCCACTCGTAAACATAATCAATTTTGAGCGTAGAGGTTGTATATTTCTCTCCTACATGTATCTCCTTGTCGCACCACGAGCAATAGTGTGGTTTGCGTGCTTTAACCTCATGCGGCGGTGTAATTTCAATCATGGTTACCACGCACCACCCTTGCGCCGCAGCGGCTGCAATACAAGTCATCGTCATATAAGTCAGCTCCGCACTCGGAACAGACGGTGTTGTTGCCCGCTTCGACCGGCTTGCATGTAGGGTCGATAAGGTCGGCCAGACGCTCTAGTGTCAGCTCGTATGTATTTACGGCTGGCAGCTGTGGTCTAACACCGATACAGTGGAGTAGAAGCACGTATGCTTCTGATACATTACGAGCGATACCGCCTTCACGTATCGTTTTCAGAGTCTCTTTGCGCTCTTCACGGCTAGTCATCGCTATCACCTAGGCTTTCAAGCTGCTCAGCGATACGCCCTAATTCAACGTAAGGGTTAACGCCTATCGAAGTAGCTTCATCTTCTAAGACATGCTTAATGCGCTGCGCAAGCGATTTGATTGTTACTGGCTTTTTGTGGGTAAGTTCGTCGGGGTTAATAGCAACATAAGATTTATTGTTTGAGCCGATCATAGAAAGAATTTTTGCGCCATCAATAGTAAACGCATATCCATCGACTTTGTGTTCAGTGCCATCAGATTCGTATACCGTGTCGCCTATCTTAAAAGGCACACCGTCTTTGTCGATGGGTAACTCAACCATGTTTGACGTGTCGCAAAGGTCGATTAGACTTTTGCAAAATGTCTCAACATCATCATTATGTTTCGTAATGGTTGGCACTTCCTCACCAATAACCGCCTTGTATAGATTCCAAATTGCTGCATAGTCGCATTTTTCCAACCTCTTAGCGATTGCTGCACACTCTTCTTTAGTTAGCATTGTTGCTCCTTTCAGTTGTTTGGATCATAAGTTGCAGGGTCAATGTCGCGCGGAACAATCCAGCGGTTCATGGCCAAACGGCTCATCATGTGGCTGGCTTGCTCAAACGTCCAAAGTCCCGGGTGCTGGAAGCCCTTGCGCTCCAACATGCGCACTTGTTTAGGTGTCGCAAGATGAGCGTCGATGCGCTCATGTGCCTTCTTCAGCACCAACTCCGCATATCCCTGTGTCATGCCGGCGGGGTCAATGCCAAGTTTCTCCAACTGCTTGGATTGTGTGTCTGTGGCGGGGTTTTCCTCCCACGCAAACGACGGCTCGAAGGTCTGCAAATCTAAATCGCAAATACTAACCGCGTACTGCAGAGGGTTAACGAATTGCGCTTTGCGTTTGCGCATGCGCTCCAGCTCTGTCGCCACCGCAAGCTCGCGCTCAAGCGCCACGTCTTGCTCGGCGATTGGTTCTGCGCCTAGGAGATCTATAGCGCCTTCTGCCTCCTGCGTCATCTCAGTTATGCGCTTAGCCACCTCATCAGATGTGGCGAAGAGTGCCGCTGGGCGTACCAGGTTGTGGCGTCCAGTCATCCACAGAAAGTCGAGCAAAAGAAGCTTCTCTTTGCCTGTCTCAGGCGAGAGACGCGTACCACGGCCAACCATCTGAACATAAAGACTTCGGCTCTTGGTTGGACGAAGGCACACGATACAGTCCACTGCGGGACAATCCCAACCCTCTGTAAGCAGCATGGAATTGCAAAGTACTTGATACTTTCCTCGGTTGAAGTCGGAAAGTATCTCCTCGCGGTCTTCGCTTTGTCCGTCCACCTCACAAGCCGTGAGCCCGCGCTCAATAAGCTTCTCCGTGAACTTCTTGGCCGTTCTAATAAGTGGAAGAAATACCACCGTGCGCCTGTCTTGGCAGCGCGTAACCATAGCGTCCGCGATAGCGTCCAGATACGGCTCTAGCGCGTCTCCAAGCTGTCCTGCTTGGTAGTCGCCATGCGTTACCGATACGCTCGACAGGTCAACCTGTAAAGGCACCATCTCCGCTTCGATGGGACACAAATAACCATCGTTTATGGCGTGCGCCATGTCGTACTCGTAAGCGATGGAGTCGTATACCTCGCCGAGGTCTTTTCTGTCGGCTCTGTCGGCGGTTGCGGTAACGCCTAGGACATTGGCGTTATTAAAATGGTCGAGGATGCGGGTATAGCCTTCCGCCAGTGTGTGGTGAGCTTCATCAACCACGATACAGTCGAAGGCATCCGGTCTGAACTGTGACAGCCGGCTCTCGCGCATAAGCGTTTGAACAGAACCAACCGTGACCGACGTCCACGAGTTGAGACTAGTATTCTCAGCCTTCTCGAGGGCACATTTCAGATTGGCGGTTTGCTCAATCTTTATTGCGGCTTGCTCTAGGAGCTCGCCGCGGTGTGCCAGGATAAGAGAGCGCCCGCCGCGTGATGCCACACGACGGACGACCTCCGCGAAGCATATGGTCTTACCCGTTCCGGTTGCTTGAACCAGCAACGTGCGCTTTCGACCTTGCTCCCACTCTCTGAATACTGACTCAACCGCTTCGACCTGATAGGGTCTCAGCTCCATAATTACAACCCCTGGTACTGACTAGGCTGTGGTGCTACCTGTTGAGGTTGCACAACACTCTGTGGCGGGATTGTAGCCTGCTGTGGCTGTGCGTACACTGGCTGAGCCTGTGGTTGCGGCTGAGCGTAGTAGTTGGGCAGCGGTACAGCCTGTGGCATTGGAGCTGGCGCGGGTGCAGGTGCGGTTGCAGGATCTGGAACGATGAAGTCGTCCACTTCGTTGTAGTTCTTGCCATTGTAGACGCGCGTCTTAATCCTGCACTTACCGCTCTTGCCGATGATGTTGTTCCAGTCAACGTGGAACTTCTGGCCTGTGGTACTTCCCGCAGGCATGTCACCGATTGACTTGGCAAACTTAGAAAGCTTGAAAGCTACCGCGCTAGACAAGAACAAGTTAGTATATACCGTGGTCTCCTGGATGCCGTTTGTACATTGAAGCGTCAGCTTGGCCATGGAGCAAGCGTCCATTTTCTCGCTGCCGTCAAAGTGTCCGCGCTCAAAGCCTGTGACGGTGAAGTCGTAGATGCCAGGTGTGAGCAGAATAAACTCTGGCTCTCCTGGATCAATGATCTCATCATCCCAGCCGATTGCGTAACCTTTGGAATTAGTCATTTTTTCTCCTTTTTCTAGCTAGTAAATACCGATTTAATTGAATGGAACAGGCGCGCTCTTTGCCGCTTCAATAGCACGCGCAGGCAGGATGTACTTGTTCATGACGGTGTCCCAACCACTCACAAGATAATCTGCAAAGCCTTCCGGGTAATCCACAGGCGAGCACTCCGCAGGGAAGTTACCCGTTTTTCCAACCGCGTCTCGAAGCTCTGCGTCTGTAACCTTGTTGGCCACCATCAGATCTACAAGCTTCTTCATGCGCTCTGGGTAGTTTGGCGCGATGTATTCAGCTGTCGTGGCTATTGTGGTCGTGTGGGTTGTGGTCGGCTCAGTCTGTACAGGCGCGACTGGTGCGGCTGGCGCGGTCTGTGGCGCTGCTATGGCCACCGGAGCGGCTGCAGCCTGTTCTGCCACCATGTCAGGGATAACCGCGCCAAGCTGTGCGGGCATCTCGCCCAGCTTCAGCGGAAGCTCGTCAGGCAGTCCGAAGCGGTTTTTTGCGTCCCAGGTTGGGGCGTGCGTGGTGCGAATAACACGCGCTCCACCTGTGGCCTTAGCCTTGCCTGACTTATTTGTCTCGACGTAGGTCTTATAGTCACAGAACAAGACCATATCCGCCCACTCTTTTACCATGGGTGAGACTTGCTTCGTGAGCTTCAACTCGAAGCGGTCATAGGCGCCTGACTCGTCAGGGCGTTCAAACTTCCTCATGGTTGAGTGTCCCAGGACTACAACATTAATGCCTGAAGCGGCGGTGTCCGTGAGGTAGTCGAGCAAACGGCCAAACTCCTCCTGGAGAATCGTATATCCCTTACCGTAACCCCACTCTTCGATGCTCTTCTTACCATCGCGCGCCATGATGTACTCCGCGCACATGCGCTCGGCTGCGTCCATGGTGTCGATAACTACCGTAGAGCATGGAACCTCGCGGTTCTTGATGGCCGTAAGTTCTGCGCGAAGCATTGACCAACTTGAAGGCGTCTCAAGTCGTACGACTGGAAGCTGGTTTGTGCCACCCTCCAAGTCGATGAAGATTGGGTTTGGCCACATGGCTGCGAGGGTGGACTTACCAATGCCCTCGGGTCCATAAATCAGCGTTTTGATGGCGGTACGCTGTACACCGCTGACGATATTAAACTGTGCCATTACAATCCCTTCCACTGTTGAGTTGCAGGTTGTGTGTCTGTGGTTGGCTGAGCCGCGTCGCCGTCCCAATCAAGCGCGTGTGACTTCTCCGGAGCTGGTTCTGCGAGGTCTTGACCCTCAATGCGACCGTCCACAATTACAACGGTGCAGGAGTCGTCTGTGGCAACTCGGGTGCCGATAATCTGCAGTCCCTCACCTTTCGCCCACTCACCAAACTTCGCGAGCTCGTCGGTGTCGAACTGCTCTAACTTATCGACCAGAACAAAGCCACACTCTGGCTTAGTGGCGCGAACGATTGCGGTGGCTACGACCAACTGCTCCGCTCCGCTCATGTCGCCCCATGTATGATCCTTGTAGGTAAGCGCGCCCTCGTCATCAATGGACAGCTCTGGCAGTGGTAGTGGTGCGCCATCGAGCAGTCCGCGACGCTTTGCGCGCAAATCTTCAAGCTTCTGTGTAAGACCGTCGTACTCCTGCTCTACGCGAAGCGCTTCCGCGTCTGCTTCCGCTTTTGCTTGGTTGTCGCGCACCTGATTGTTAATCGTCTCGATGTTGGCGATAGACGATTCAATCTCTTCGGTACTTTCAAGAACAAGCTCGGCGGTTGTTTGTGCTAGAACCTTCGCCTTCTCTTCTGCTTCCTCAGCTTCCTTCGTGCGTCTGGCCAACTCGGCGCGCGCTTCGTTAAGTTGCTGCTCTAGATCTGCAACGCGCATATTGGAAGCGCTTACCGCTGTGCGCGCAAACTCCGCTTTCTTTGCGGTGTCTTCTGCGTCTTGCTTGGCTTTCAGCTTCTCGCCGTTGCGTGCCAGGATTGCTTGCTGCTCCTGGATAAGCTCGGCAGCGCTCACAGGCTCGGCTGGTGCGTCCTCATGATGTGGAAGCTTCTCAGCGTGTGCGCGCTTTGCCTTAGCGTCACGGCCGACCAGTTGGCGGTCTTGGAAGGTAGCGCGAATTGAACCGTCAATCTTCGCAAGCTCAGCGTCAATGCCTAGCGTCTGCAGAAGCGCGGTTGCTTTGTCGGCGTCTGAACCGTTCATGAAGCGCGGGATGTTGAGCGCCAGCTGGCTGATAAATTCATTTAGTAGTTGCTGGCCGGCTTTCTTGCCCGTTGTGTCGGTGACGTGAAGCGAGCCGTTCTTACCCTTACGCTCGACCACGATGCCGTTTGACAGCTCAACGCGCAGCCTTGCGGGTGTTGCTCCGCCTTTACGGTTAGGGTCAGCAGGCTTCATCTTATCGCCGCCCAGCGCCCATGCAATGGCATCAAGTACGCTCGTCTTGCCCTGGGCGTTTTTGCCGCCAATGACCGTGAGCCCGTCCTGGGCTGGTTCCAGCTCGACGGCATGAATACGCTTGACGTTTTCTAATTCAAGCGATGCGATTTTTACACTCATATATAACTACCTACTCTCTAATTCTGTTTTGTTAATCCAATGAATCATGACTGCCGCGGATAAAACCGCGACTAAAAATGCAGGCGCAAAGCCAAACTTCCACATCAGCCACAAGATAATGAGCGGCGTAACACCGCATAGGCTCATAGCTGCGAACAGCTGCGGGATGAACCTCTTTGCCTTACCTGCTAAAATAGAGAGGTCAAACGCCCCGGCTGGTTTGTTTGACTCGCTCCTGCGGCTCTGCAAAGTCGTGGGAGCACTTTTTACTACCTTCAACTCTTAAACCTCCATTTCTTTCATCCACTTGAAAAGCTCCGTCTTCTTGATGCGACGACCGCGAACGTAACCATGTGGCAGAAGGCTTTTAAGCTCTCCGCGCTTGATGGCTGTACGAATTACCACACGCGAAAACCCTGAAATCGTCGAAGCTTCAGCGATTGAAACCGTTAACTTCTCAGGCGTCTCTATTGTTGGCGTCATGCAATCTCCTTTCTGTTTGTTGATTTAATAGGTCTACTAGATGGCGGGCGTCACCGGCTCCCCCGTCTCACGTCACATCTAGCTATTCAGCTTTCAAGGTTCAACAATCAGGTCGTGCGATGGTGCTTAGTGCTTTACTGGCTGCTCGTCGATGATGTCGGTAATCGAGCAACCGATTGCAGAGCAAATGGCAAGCAAAGTCGAGAGTGCGGCGTTAGGGTTATCACCACGCTCCAAGCGGAAGATGGTGTCCTGTGTTACACCGCTCTCGTATGAGATTTCGCGCACCGTCTTGCCGCATGCTTTTCTCAGCTCACGCAGCTTCTGTCCGTTCATGTTTTCACCTCCTTGGATTTACCCGATTGGGTAACTGTATAAGTTTATATACCTGTTTGGGTAAATATGCAAGAGAATATTGTAAATATTTTTTATTGTGGGTAAATTATGTATATAGCTATTACCAAGGAGGGTAATAATGACTATTGAAGAGTGCCTTCGACAGTTCATGATTGATGACTACGGCAGTGTTAAAAGATTCGCCGAGTCTATTGGATTGCCACCGACCACGGTATATAACGTCTTAACGCGCGGAATTAGCGGTTCCGGATTTGAGATAGTCCAGAAGATATACAACACACTCGGACTTCATTACACAGTCAGAGGATTTGAAACAGATTATGACTATGAGGATTTACGCGCCAAACGTGACGAATATCTAAATAAAAGAAATGGCGGATTTGTCGAGGTTCCTCTTCTTGGTCATATCGCAGCTGGCGTTCCAATAGAGATGGATTTGGTCGAGACCACTGTACTTTGTCCAGCTGAAATCCGCCGCCGTCATCCTAACGCGTTCTTCTTGACCGTCGATGGCGAGAGCATGAACAATGTCTTGCCAAATGGGTGCTATGCCTTAGTAGATCCGGAGAAGAAGTCTCCCGTTGTGGATGGTACGGCGTACGCGGTCTGCGTGAATGGCTACGATGCGACCATCAAGCGCATCAAGCAATTAGAAAATGGCGTGGAGCTTATCCCAGACTCTAAGGACCCTACCTTCCACGCTCAGGTCTACGATAAAACGGTGGAAGGCACGGAAAGTATTACCATCATCGGTGAAGTGGTGTGGTACTCCATACCGTTCGATTTCAAAATTTAGAGGACGGTACTATGTTCTTTAAGAAGCAAGAAAAAACTTTGGATGAATTGTTTTGGCATGAAGAAGATCTACGCCTGCAAGAACGAATTGCTAACCTTCCTAAACGAGAGAAGCTTTTCTTCAATGCTGATATACCTTTATTCCCATTCAAAAAAGCTGAATATGTAGGTACACAATCCTTCGTAGCTGAAGAAGATAGCTCTATTAGATATTTGTTTTATGCAGATCAGACTGTAATAAATGATTTATATCAAATAATCAATTCGTTATGTCGAATGATTGATACAGTTACACAACCAACTGTCGTTCGATTTGATTATTCCAATATACGTGCAGTAAATGATATTTATTCAGTGCTGCCAGAGCATTATGCGTGGATGTATTTGAATCCATTAACCAATACTGGAAAACAGCCTAAATACTTTGCCACTATTGAATTAAAAGCTGGACTCGAACAGCCAAGACACATGACCATCAAAGAGCTCGACGAGTTTCTAAAGTTACATCCATCGCCTGAGCAATCATTCGCAAAACTTGATTATTTAATTGATGGAAGATTAGGAAAAGCGCAACTTAGTATGTGGTCAAAACCATACTTTTATGTAGCTTATTACAAGTTAATCGCTGGAGAGTTATCACTTTCAAAACTCACAAGGACGGGAGATAGTGGAAAAACAGAAATACTATTTAGATCAGAGTAAAGAAAAGCTCCCTGCGTCCGCCAAGACAATACAGGGAGCAAGCCACCACCGAAGGAGGCAATGAACATATTATGCCACGAAAACAGATGCGCAGTAATTGGGGCAGCGTAACTGAAATCGAGAAAAATAAACGCTACCGGATTCGGTATTGGTCGGAGACATCCAAGGGGTATCGCCGAGCGTCTGAGACGGTGCGCGGCACTAAGCGCCAAGCATACGACAGACTGGCAGAGCTTCGGCTCAACCACTCAGAAGACGCACCAGCGCCCACGCTTGGCCAAGTATGGGATATGTGGGTGCTTCCACGTCTAGAAGAACGCCGCGTGTCTGGTGACCTCTCAGCGTCAACCATAGACGTATATAAGCGCACCTGGCGTCTCGTGTTTATAGATCATAGACGCGACAAGAACCCCGTTAACACAGTTCGCCCGTTGGTTGTTCAGTCGTGGTTTGATGAGATGACCATCTCGCACGCGAGAAATGCGAAAGTTATCCTCAGGCTTATATATTCAGAGTGTGAGCTCCGCGATATCTGTTCCGCGGATATTGCCAGACGCCCCTACCACATGCCAAAGAATGGTCAAAAGCGCGAAAACGGTATCTGGACGCTTAAAGAACTACACGAGCTTTATGGATCTATCCGTGGCACATACTTAGAGGCTTGGTTTATTGCGGCGGCCTTCGGTGGTGCGCGTGTTGGTGAGACGTTGGCCATTAGAAACGATGAAATTGAGCTGGTCGAGTTTAACGGTGTTCCCGTGGCCATCATTCCGATTACTAGGCAGATGACGCAAAAATACGGCCTCTCTAGCCGCCTAAAGACCACGCAAAGCGTTCACGCGTCTGTTGTTCCGGGACCTCTCGGAGCGCGTCTCTATGAGCTTGTACAAGCGTCTGAAGATGAATGGATACTGCAAGGGCCAGACGACGCGCCAATGACCCAGAAGCGCCTGTTTGATGTATGGCAATCGTTAGTAAAACAAGTGGACGGCGTTCCATACCGTCCAGCGAGCCGCCTGCGTAATTCCTGGCAAACGTTCACCAACTGGGAGCTAGGTGTTGAACGTGAGAAGATTGAGCGAATGATGGGACACAAAGGCACGAGCGTCACAGAGGTTCACTACGATAAACCAGAAGCGGAAATGCTCGCGAAGACCATCGCCGTTGCATACAAAGCGCATCCATATGCAGATAATTGGGACGAATTGGGACGAAAATAATATCTATATAGCTGTTTACCTGCGGAAATAATAGATATGAATAGACGAAGCTATTTTACTAATGTAACTATTTTCAAACAAATTCACATTGTATTTATATTCTAACGATGCAATAAAAATTATAAAAACCAAAATTAAATAACTATAAAGAGCTTCATTCTTGAATTGTTTTTTCTGTTTATTTTCCATCCTTACTTCACCGTTCTACATTTATCGTTAGAGAAAAGTGTCTTAGTACTGAGTGTTCCTTCAGTTACATCCGCGGATAGCTTTAAAACAGCAATTACTTCTTCGCCGTCTTTCTCGCCCGTCTCAACAAATCCATATGAACGATAGAGATCTTGCGCGGCTTTATTTTCAGGCTCATAAGAAAGCCAACAAAACTCTGCTGGTCCTCGGACACCTTGAGCTTAAGAATGTCCCACACGTTTCTTCCGTTTATGTGCTGAAGACTTTATTGATGTGTGATAAAGAAGCAATAGAAGTGTAAAAAATTTTGCCGTTCCTATCCGGCACTTGCGCATTGTGTCGGATAGGTCGGGCGGTTATTCGGGCAAGTCCACCTTGCCAACAAAAGAATAATAAATCTCAATGTCCTGTCTGCGGGTCTTGTTCTCGTCATAGCTGCACTCATGCACAACAATTTTCTCTACAAACTCCCGCAGCAGAGTAGGGGTAAGTTCTTCAAAGCTGGTATGCCGCCGGACAACATTCATAAACTTTTCTGCGTTCACGGTGGCTTCCTGTGCTTTGGAAAGCTCCGCTTGGATAGCGGCGGCTCTTTCTTTCAGTTCCCGTTGCTCTGCTTCATAGTCTGCCGACAGCTCTGTGAAACGCTCGTCTGATATGCGCCCGGTCACGCTGTCCTCATACAGCCGCTTGAAGATAGCGGATAACTCGGCTATTCGTTTCTCGGCGGCTTCCAGTTCCTTTTTCTTGGCGGCGTTCCTGCGCTTGCCCCCGTCCTCGTTCTGCTCAATCAAGAGCTTCATAAACCGGGCTTCATGCTTTGCCGCATAGCTTGTCACTTTTCGCAGATTGGAGAGTACGCCAGCGGTCAAGAGGTCGGTGCGGATAAAGTGCGCCGTACAGTCATGGGTGCGTTTCTTGTAGTTACCGCAGATATAACAGTCCTGCTTGCGCTTGTCCGTCTGGTATCGCTGCTGATACATGACACTGCCGCAGTCCGCACAGAACAGTATGCCGGAGAACAAGCCCACTTCATCATAGCGGTTGGGGCGTTTGCGCTGCTTGCGAAGTTCCTGCACCCGTTCCCATGTCTGGGTGTCTATGATAGGCTCGTGGTGGTTCTCGAAAATCACTTGCTTTTCCAGGGGATTTTCTACACTGTGCTTGACTTTGTAAGAGAGCTTTTCTGTCTTGAAGTTTACCAGACAGCCTGTGTATTCCCGGTTTTCAAGGATATGCACAACGGTATTGGTCGCCCACTTGCACTCATAGCCGGGGTGGTAGCGGCGGGTGCTGCCCGTCCTGCGGTATTCCAGCGTTCCCGGCGTGGGGATTTGCTGCTCTGTGAGCATACGGGCTATCTTGGTCGGACCATTCCCGGCAAGGCAGAAATTGTATATCTGCTTGACTACGGGTGCAGCTTCCTCGTCAATGATGAAATTTTCGTCCTCGTCCATGAGGTAGCCATACACAGGCTTGCTTGTGATAGGCTTGCCACTCATGCCTTTTGAGCGTTTCACTGCTTTGATTTTCTTGCTCGTATCTCTCACCAGCCATTCGTTAAAGATATTCCGCAGCGGGGCAAAATCATTGTCGCCCTGTGCGCTGTCCACTCCGTCATTGATAGCGATGAAGCGGACACCTTTCTGTGGGAAAATCATTTCCGTGTACATTCCCACTTGCAGGTAGTTTCGCCCTAACCTCGACATATCCTTTACGATAACTGTCCCGACTTTTCCGGCTTCAATGTCCGCAAGCATGGCTTGAAAACCGGGTCTTTGAAAGTTCGCACCAGAATAACCGTCGTCCGTGTACCAGCGCAGATTGGAAAAGCCGTTCTGCTTTGCATAGGTTTCAAGGATACGCTTCTGATTGGAAATGGAATTGCTCTCGCCCTGCAGCTCGTCCTCATGGGAAAGTCTTGGGTAAAGGGCGGTAATTGGTTGTTGGTTGGTCTGTCTTAACATAAAATCCTCCGTTTCCGACAGCCAGCCCCACTATTCCGTACCTTGATTGTACCACATGGGGCGGCTGTCTGTATAGGGTTTTCGCTTCTTTATAGCTTGTAATAATGACGATTTTTTCTTTTAAGGTTTGTCGCTCAATGATATTTCAAAAAACAAAATGTCAAAAACTCTTGACATTTTGCAACTGTTCTGATATTATCAAAGTGTCAAAAGTATTTGACATTTGATTCTAAACAAATCTTGAAAGGAGCGAAGTATTATGCCAGTAGGTGCAATGATTTTTTTAGGAGTTGTTTTGGCTGTGTTTACAGTTTTAGACATTTTTATGTTGGTAACACTTCTAAAACCGGGAGATGAACGCAATCAAATTATCGTATGGAAAGCCAGTTCCTTTACTCTGTTAGGCGTGGTTGGAGCAAATATTTTAACTGTCATTGAAAAGTTTGTAACTGCACAACCTCTTACTCAAAATCCTTTTGTACAGTTGGAAGTTTTCGCTATTATGTATTTTGTTTCCCTCATGTATTACAAGAGAAAGCATAGTGGTTGATATGGAAAATATAATCCGAAATAAACGAAAAGAATTAGGCTTATCACAAGAGGAATTAGCTAAAAAATGCGGCGTTTCCCGTCAAACGGTCAATGCAATAGAAAATAACAAGTATGACCCAACACTTGCTTTAGCCTTTTGTCTTGCCAAAGAATTACAAATAACTGTTGACGAATTATTCATACCCTCATAATCCTTTGTTGAAAAGCGGTCACGCCGGGAAGCATGACCGCTTTTCCATGTCATCACTTATGCGCTGAACGGTGGCGTATGTCCGGCAGCAGCTTCCGCTTCCAGCACTTTCATCATCTTGTCGGCTGCGGTGTCGGTTGCGCCCTGCTTGAAGAAGCCGGAAACGGTAAGGACGGAGTTGCCCATGCGGATTTCCGTTACACAGTCCGGGCGGCGGTCTGTTTTGGTGGTGCTTGTCTGTTTGGTTTCTGTCATAGGCTCTCCTTTCGCTGCTTCATCAGTTGCTTTAATCGTTCCAGCTTTTCCTGTGCGGTTTCCTTTCGGAAGTTGCTACCCGTGAAGCGGACGGGGGCGCACATGGAAGTCAGCCTGTCATAGATACGGGCGTGGGGCGTGTCCTGCGGGTGCTGCAATTCCTCCAGCGTGAGGTTGGTCGTGGCGATCAGCGGCTTGCCGCTTCGGTAACGGCTGTCAATCACGCTATAAACCTGTTCCAGCCCGTATTCTGTCCCTCGCTCCATACCGAAATCATCAAGTATCAGCAGGGGGTAGCTGCAAAGGCGGGAAATATACTCATTCCTGCCCTCAAAGCTGGCGGCAAGGTCATTGAGTATTGTTGCAAAGTTTGTCATGCAGACGGCAACCTCTTTTTCCATAAGGGCGTTGGCGATACAGGCGGCAAGGTAGCTTTTTCCTGTCCCCACGCCGCCCCAGAACAGGTAGCCGATATTTTCAGCCTGCATGGTTTCCCAGCTCTCCACATAAAAACGGGCGGTTGCGGTCTGCGGGTTTCTGCCGTTGTCATGCTCAAATGTCCAGTTCCGCATAGCAGGGTCGGTAAAGCCCCGGCGTTTCAAGTCCTCCACTGTTTCAAGGTGCTTCTGTCGGCTTTCAGCGGCTTCCCGTTTTTCACGGGCTGCCCGCTGGCAGTCGCACTCTGTCGGGTGTCGGTCATGCCCTAACCATTGGGCGGTTTCTTTTGAAAAATAGGCTTCTTTGGGCGTATGGCACTTGCCGCAGTATAAAAGCCCGTCCTCGCCTGTGTAGTCCTCCGCTTCGGCGGTAGTGGCTGTAATGTCCGTAATCATAGCTTCAATCCCGTTTCTCATAAGCTCTCGCCCTCCTTGCATGAATAATCGGGTATGCCCTGTTTCGGGGCAGCCTTGCCTTTGGCAGCGTCCTCCTGCGCCCACTTGTAAATGGTGGCTGCATGGCTGTGGTACTGCTTCCCGGTGGAAGCGATATGGCAGGAAAGCCGGTCAATATAATACTCCCACTTGTCGGGCAGCTCTGTTTTCAACCCGGAAAGCTCTGTATCGGTCAGTATCACATTGTTGTATCTGCCATAAGCGGCGGGGGCGGGGTGTCCCGTTTCTCCCTCTCTCTCTTTTTCTATCTTTATCTCTTTCTCTAACTCTATCTCTATCTCTGGTGGACGAATGTCGGACAAATGTCCGCCTTTTGTCCGGGACGGTAAAAGTGCCTTGTTTTCCAGCCTTGCAGCCCGTTTCCTTTCGGCTTCGGTAGAGGACTGTCCTATCATCAGTTCAATGTCGGTCATATAGAAAGCCCCGCTGTCAAGCTGCTCCACAAGCCCCAACTGCCGGAAAATCTCTAAAGCCCTCTCAACCGTCCCTATCTGGTGGCGGGTCAGTGTCGCTATCATCTGTGCTGTGTAGGGGATATGCTCGTCAAGCTGCAACTTCCCGCCGTTTTTCAGCGATTTTAAGTACAGCTTCAAGAGGATATTGGAATATAAAATTCCGTCTTTCATATCTTCCAGCAGCACAATGGAGTCGCTGTCAAAAAAGTTCTCTTTCAGCTTGAGGTAGTAATACTTGCGGTTATCTGCCATTGTCCCTGTCCTCCTTTTTCCGGCGTTTGGAGTAGTAGCGGGGGCAGAGTATGATAACCGCCCGGAAGCTCTGCTTGCAGCTATGGGTACAGCCCCGGCAGAGGTCGTTGTATGTGATACGGTCGCAGGTGGTATTTCCGACTTTTACTTGCCGCAGGAAAAAAGACCATTCCAGCCGCCGTTTCTTGCTCATTCTTGGCATGGGTGCGCTCCTTTCTGCCGTTTCCGCTGGTGTGGCGGTATCGGCGGTAATTCTGTATCATCTCGGTATCATTTTCGGGGTTTTTCTGCCCTGTAAGCCCGTTAAAAAATCCTTTGGTATTGCGGATAGGGTACGGGGCAGCCCCCTTGTTCTGTATGGGTTCGGGTACATTTTGGGGTGGTTTTTATCGCTCCTGTTCCTGCCTTTTCACAGGCTTGCGTTCCCGGCGTAAAATCTGGTCGATATTGCCCTTGACAGTCTGTAAGCGGCGGTATTCCTCCCGTTTTGCCCGGTAATCGTTGTAGCCGCTGTTTTTCTCTTGGATAAGGCTTTCAATCTCTGCTTGCAGGGCTTTATAGCTCGGCAGCTTGGAAATGCCGTTCTCCCTGAAATAACGGGCGGCTGCGTCTGCTATGATAAAGTCGCTTTCGTGCTTCTGACGGTAGGCTGCTTTTGCTTTGGCGTTTTTCTGCTGTTTCAGCCCGTCCCGGACAGGGCGGGTCTTGGAATAGGCAAGCACCTGCCGTTGCAGCTCCTTTTTCCCGTTCAGCGTCTTTTCCACCTGCTTCAGCTCTGTAAGGCTTTCCTGCATGGCGGCATAAGCGGCAGAACAGGCTTCGTCCAGTTCCTCCGGGGAAGAAAAGCCATACTGCTGATAGGCGGTAACGGTAGCTGCCATTTGCTTTAGGTTGTGCTTTGCCGCCCAGCGGTCATAGCCCACGCCCTTGCCCTCGGCTCGCTTGGCTTCCCGGTCAACCATGCGCTGCAAGGTGTTGTCTGCCGGGGTGGTTTTTGCGGCTTTTTCCTCCCGCAAGCGTTCCTTTTGGGTGTGTGGGTATTCGGGTATGTCTGTGGTCTGTTCGGCGGCTCTGTGGGCGTTCTGCGTGAGCAGGGCAAGGACAGCAGCCTTGTCAAAATCGTCCCCCAGCTTCCGGGCTGTGATAGGCTTTGTCCTGTCCGGCGTGAGGTAGGAAAGCCGCCCCCGGCTCTCCTTGACGGTCACGCCCTCCCGCAGCAAAAGGGAAGAAAACTCGTCAAAGCTGGTAGCTTGGGAAAGTGCCTGCCGTATCGTCCGGCGCAGCTTCGCCTTGTCCGTTTCAAACTTGGTGGGCTTGGTCGGCTGTCCTGCGGCTTCTCTGGCAGCGTTCTCTTTATCAAGGGCAAGCTGCCCTTTCTTTGCCGCCCAGTATTCCCGTTCCGTTATCCGTTCCTTGCTGCCGTTCAAAAGGTCGATTTGGTAAAGCCCCTCCCGGTGGCACATCTCCATGACTTCACTCTTGAAATATTCCATAGCGGCATTGGTGCAGCGGTGCTTGCAGCCCTCCCGTGTGTCGGCTGGTCTGTCCATGTAGGGCAGAAGCGGGACTTCATAAATCCGCAGGGAGTTGAGGACGATATGCACATGGATATTGCCGCTGTGGTTATGCCCGTCCGGGTGGGTGCATACAAGGGCTTGGTGTCCGGGGAAATGCTCGGCACAAAATTCCTCGCCCAATGCTTGCGCCCGGTCTACGGTCAAGCCGTTGTCTGTCCCGTCCCGTGGGTCAAAGCTGATGATATAGTGGTGGCTTTTCACATCTTCCCGTTTTTGGTTTTTCTCATAGCGGAGATTGGCTCGCATACAGGCAACAGCGAAATCCTCGCCCCCGCAGTTAAGGGAAGAAATGCGGTAATCCTCCCTCGGTATCAGCCGCCCGTTTTCATCAAGGGTGGGCTTCATGGTAAACTCGTCATGCTCAAATGTGAGGTAGGCTTCCGCTGCACCATAGTCGGCATTTTTAGAGCTGATATGTTTGAATGTTGCCAACAGCGTCACCCACTTTCTGCAAGACTTCAAACTTTAGGGCAGCAAGGTCGGAAACCGCCGCCCGTACCTCCCCGGCAAGCTGCGGGTAGGGGCTGTGCCACTCGTTCAGCGTCCGGGCTATCTGGTTTAAGTTGCCGCCGATCCTGCCGTATTCGGCGGTCAGCTTCCCGACAGCGGCAAGCAGCTCGTCGTTGACGGGGGAAACGGTTATGATGGGGCGTATGGCTGCCCCGGTTATGGCTTGCCGGATAAACTCGGCTTGGCTCATGTTGCAGGCAGAAAGCCTTTCCGCAAACTCGGCGTATTCTTCCTCGGTCATGCGTGTCTTGACTACCCGGCTGCGGTGCGGCGTGTTGTATCGTTTTCGCATGGTAAAACCTCCTTTCTGTGCGTGGTGTCCTCTCACTAATAGGAGAAAAACGGGGTGTGAAGCGGAACTGTTTTTGAAAAATCCGAAAAAATATTTTGAGGGATTTTTAAGCGGCGCAAGCCGCATAAGCAGGGTTTGGGGAAGGCACTCCCCAACAAGATTCCCGCAGGGGCAAAATGAGCGAAAAGCGAATTTTGGTACTGCGGTAGAATCTTGCTCTCCGTGACTGCAAACTTTCTCTCACTTCCGTCCGCCACTTTTTTGGAAAACTGCAACCACAAAAGTTTGTTTCTCTTTTTCTGCTACTACTAATCCTGTAAAGGGCATTCCTGCCCGCTTTCGCTAAAATGACACCGGACGCAGTGGTTTCTACCCGGTGTTGGAGAAATCCTTTCTCTTTGCCCTCTACTACGGGTAAATGCTCCAAATGCCAAACACCAGGGCAGAAAAATTCCCTCCTCGCTTACTACTACAACCGGCAGGGGGCAAAATGGCCGGGAGCGGAGCCGGACAACAAAAAAAGCAGTAAATCTTTTTCAAGACTTACTGCTTTCGCTGGCCGCGTCGGTGGCGGCTGGTATTCAGTTTTTATGACTTGTCCGGTGGTTCGTCAAGCCGGAACTTGAATTGACAGTCAATTAACCGCTGCTTTACATAGTCCTCCACCTCGGCGTTGACCTGCCCGTTCACTTTTGAGAAATAGCGGATATATCCGGCGTAGTGGAGCAGGACAGCGTTCACGGCTTCTGGGTCGCCCTCACGGGCTTTGAGGATTGTTTCATAGGGGAGAAGTCTACTCATACCGGCTCACCCCCATTTCTTCGCGTAGCCGCTGCAAGGCAAGCTGGATATGCCGCCCCGCTGTGCTGCGTGACCGGCCAATACACGCGCCGATCACGCGCTGCGGCTGGCGCAGAAAGTAATAGCGCAGGATTTCTTCCCGCGTCTGCTCCGGCAAAACAGAGATCGCGTCGGCAAGGGCGGCGTTGCAGAGCAGGACGGTCTGACCGCAGACGGTAAATGGGTATTCCTCGTCCGGCTCCGACGCGGCAAACTGGACAAACTTCTCGTTCATCAGATAGTCAAGGGAAACTTGCCGTTCCCATTGCCGTTTAAGCTTCAAAATCTTGTCCAAGGCGGCACAGCGGATAACAGTCTTGCAAAAGGCGTTGTACCTGCGCTGGATATATTCTTGATAGGCTATCTGGTCGGTCATGGAAATTCCCCTTTCTGAATAATAGTGCGGGGCGGTGGCACTTCTTGCTGTCGCCCCTTGATTGCCTACCAGCAAAGGCGGGCGGGGCTGTCAACGGCTGCGCATATGCGCCGTTCATCTTGACCGTTGACTGGCTCGGCTGGGTTTGCTATTTACCCGACAAACTTGAATTTATTTTAAGCTATCACGTTTTACCTTCTTAAGCCTTACTATCATTACCATAGGAATTTCTTTGTTGGTTTTAAAACATTCTTCATAAAATCCATCAATGACAAATCCAGCTCTAAAACAAAGGTTAAAAATATCTTGTATGGAACGATGATAATAAATCTGCTCTTTCGGTTGCCCTTCAATCGCTATATCATAGTAACTGTGCGGTGTCATATATTTTTCAGTCAACGTGACAAAACAAGGGTGTTGCGTTGCAAAGACAAAAATTCCGCTTTCCTGCAACAGTTCATAAACAGCCATAAGAAGTGGTTCAATATCCGTAATATCCATAATTGCCATATTAGAAACTGCTTTCGTAAAGGCTCGATTTCTTTTTAATTCTAATATACTTTTTCTATCGGTCGCATCCGCCACACAAAATTCAATTTGTTTTGCATATTGTGATTGCCGTCTTTTAGCCAATTCTATCATTTTTTTGCTGTAATCAAAAGCGACAACCGAAGCGCCTCTTTGTGCAAGATACGAAGAATAATTTCCATTGCCACACGCAATATCCAAAATGTAATCCGCAGGATTAGGAGATAGAAGTTCCGTTACTTTGGGACGCACTACCTCTCTGTGAAATTCATTAGATTCGTCACCCATTGCATTATCCCAAAATTGTGCGTTCTCCTCCCAGATTTTTTTACTTTCCTCTGTTCCCATGTTCTCTCCCACTCCCCAAATTTGCTTTTTTGCTTCCATTAAATCTTCCTTACTATATTCCATTGTTACCCTCCATAACTTCTGATTGTTGCCGTCTTGACGATTATGTATCTTTACATTACCTTCTGAAACATATGGCGCACCTTGTCCAGGCGGCTGTTTGGACGGCGGGGCTGGATGACCGGCTGACCGACAGCGGCCTGATATCCTTTCAGCTCTGTAAGGCATACGCTCCGCCCGTTGGTGTAAAAGGCCAGATCAGTACGGTATGCCTGTATACAGCGGGCGGG
>ERZ773007.181-NODE-181-length-31765-cov-4.140997_pt1 | contig 31765 bp, 31 predicted proteins | sample MGYA00580665_ERZ773007 | MGnify/ENA primary metagenome ERZ773007 (study PRJEB29015, sample SAMEA2738122) | human oral metagenome | biome: human oral; feature: human-associated habitat; material: saliva | place: China | collected 2167 ... | reverse complement strand
TATTTTTGTATATACATATAAAATATTTTCACTCCTTCCTATTTCGGTCAATAATAAAAAAAGCCGAATAGAAATTCGGCTGATTTTTTTGTATAATATATTTATGACATACATTATGCAAGATAAACTGAAACATATTCTCAGTAACAATGATATTTTACTAAATTCCTTAAAATTTTGCAAGAAAAATAATATCAGCAACTCTCACCTTGAATATATTAAGCTTTCTATTGATAAATTTCTTGCATGCAGGGATATTTCAAAAGGCTTTGTCAAGTTCAAATGTCCCCACTGTCCTGTTACACACCTGTTCCCTATTACTTGTAAGTCTAGGCTCTGCCCTTCTTGCGGTTACAGGTATTCTATGACATGGTCTGAAAATATTCAAAGACATATTCTTAATTTCCTCTTGTTCCTACTATATTTTTTTAATAAATTTAATAACATTCTTCCGCATTGGTATGAAAAATATTTAAAATTCTCTTATCATAATCTATGTCAACACAATAATTTTGATTACTTGGATAATCTTCTCTCATACCTAGTTTAGCATTTGCATTGTATGATCTTAATGTCCTATCAACTCTGATATTAGTGTATTTGACTCCATTGATCCGACATAATTTATATGTAGTTGAGATTGTTAAAAACGGATGGTCAAAAGTTTTATCCAAAATTTTCCCTCTTCCTTCGCAATATCCTGATGCAATTTGTTCTGCTCCTATTACATTAAGTGAACAAAGTAACATTCCTAATAAAAATAATATTTTTTTCATTTTAAATCTTCCTTTCTTAGATATATTATTATTATTTTCCTTTGATTTTTATTATATCATATAATTTCTATAAAGTCATATACAATATATATATATATATATATATTATCGATATATTTTATAAATGATTAAATTTTAAAATATATAAGAAAAATACCTATCCTATATTTAATCAACTTAAAGCAAGTAATATATAAAATATCAGAAAAAGATAAATCTAATTTTTATAAAATAAATCTCCATATAAAAAAATCACAGCTAAATTAACAACTGTGATTTCCCAGTAAAAATATTTTTATTTATCCCAATATATATCCTTTAAATAAAAGTCCAACAGCAATTCCTAAAATACTTCCCCAAAATACTTCAATTGGAGTGTGTCCCAGAAGCTCCTTAAATTTTTCATTAATAATTTCTATACCATCGTTATGTTCAATGGCATCCACCAGCCTATTTATAGCTCTTGCATGCTTTCCTGCCTGCTGTCTTACTCCTGTCGCATCATACAGCACAATCCCGGCAAACACCATTGCAATCGCAAATTCAACTGACCTGAATCCCTTTAGCAAAAATACACCTGTTACAAGGGAAACTACTGTCGAAGCATGGGAACTTGGCATTCCGCCAGTCTGGATAAGCCTTGCCCATTGAGGCTTTTGACCCTTGAATAAAGGGAAAAAAACTTTGTAAAACTGTGCCGAAAAACATGAAATTACCGCAACATCAAGTAATCTATTTCCAAACAGTATTCCTCCACTCATTTATTTTTCCTCTCTATTTTCTTCCTATTTTTTAGCTTTACTTTTTCTAAACTTGTCAAATTCAGGAGTAATTTTTGCATCCTTTTTATGTTTAGGCTTGAAAAAAATCAATATATTCCCTATTTTATCAACAAATATTGATTTTGTACCTCTAGCGATTTCATCTCCCATTTCCCTGTCAAATTTAACTGATGAATTTTGCAATATTTTTACTTTTATCAATTCTCTTTTTTTCACAACTTCTGCAATGGAATTTATCACATTTTCATCAATTCCATCCTTCCCAATTCTCACAATCGGATCTAAATTATGTGCCAATTTTCTTAAAAAAGCTCTCTCCTTACTTGAAAGCTGTATCATTCTAAACCTCCATTATAATTGGTAAAATTATAGGCTCTCTATCTGTTTCCTTATTAAGGAATTCTCCAACTTTTGCCCTTATTTTTTGCTTAATTTTTCCAATTTCCTTTATTCCTTCATTTTCCATATTAATAAGTTCTGTTCTAACAAGTTTCTTTGTTTCAGAAAGCAAGCTTTCCGCATCCTTATTATACACAAATCCACGTGTTACAAGCTCTACTTGCCTATTAAATTTTCCATTTCTATATTGAGAAATCGTAATAATTACAATTCCATCATCTGCCAGATTTTGTCTATCCTTCAGCACAGCATTTCCAACATCGCCAATTCCAAATCCATCAATAAATGTAGCCCCGCTCGGCACTCTTCCAACAGATCTGAAACTATTTTTAGACAATTCCAATTTTGCTCCATTTTCTGTCAAAATAACATTTTTTTCAGGTATTCCAACTGCCATTGCCAATTCCTTATGTTTTTTAATCATTGCATATTCCCCATGCACAGGCAGAAAATATTTAGGTTTTACAAGATTTATCATCAATTTTTGTTCTTCCTGGCAGCCATGTCCTGATACGTGTATTCCAATTCCTTTTTCAAAAACAACATTTGCATCCCGTTTCATAAGCTGATTTATATTTTTGGTAGCAGCTTTTTCATTTCCAGGAATAGGTGTTGCAGAAATTACAACTGTATCTCCTTCTCTTAATGAAATATGCTTGTGTGTCCCGTTTGCAATTCTGGAAAGTGCCGCAAGCGGTTCTCCCTGTGTTCCAGTACATAATATAAGCACCTTATTCGCTGGATAGGTTTCAACTTTGTCAATATCTATCATTGTATCTCTCGGTATTTTCAAATATCCAAGATTTGAACATATTTCAAAGATTTTTACCATGCTTCTTCCGTCAATTGCAATTTTTCTTCCATGTTTTGTCGCAATATTTACAATTTGCTGCAATCTGTGAACGTGTGAAGCAAAAGCTGCCAAAATTATTCTTCCCTTAGCCTTTGCAAACTCATCCTTCAAACTTTCTCCAACTGTTCTTTCAGATGGTGTAAATCCTGGTATTTGCGCATTTGTACTATCTGAAAGCAAAAGATCCACGCCTTCTTCTCCCAGCTGAGCCAATCTTCCAAAGTCAAATCCTTCCCCATCGACAGGAGTCAAATCAACTTTAAAATCTCCCGAATGTAAAATAGTTGCCGCAGGAGTCTTAATGCAAATTGCATAACAGTCTGCAATACTGTGAGTTACACTTACAAACTCAACTGTAAAATATTTTGAAACTTTTAAAATAGTTCTTCCGCTAATAACCTTTTCCTTTGGTAATTTTGCATCTTTTTTTTCAAATTTTGCCCTTGCAAGCGCAAGCGTCAATCTTCCACCGTACATTGGTATATTTTCTGTTCCTAACTTTTGGTAAAAATAAGGGATTGCTCCTATATGATCTTCATGTCCGTGCGTCAATAAAAGCCCCTTTATTTTATGACGGTTTGATTCCAGATATGAAAAATCAGGAATTATAACATCTATCCCCAGATGCTCATCTTCTGGAAAACTTAGCCCCGCATCCACCACGATAATTTCATCCTTATATTGAAAAGCTGTCATATTTTTTCCAACTTCTTCAAGACCTCCAAGCGGAATTACATACATTTTTTCCTCTTTTCCATCCACTTTTCTGTCTATATGTCTATTCCTGTCATTTACTCTCGGAATATAACGTATTTCGTTTTTTTCATCTAAATGTCTTCGATTCGTATTTTTCCTTCTAAATCTTCTCATTCCAGATTTTATTTTATTAATATCTTCCTTCTTGGAAAAATTTCTTTTTAAAGTTTGATTCCCGAATTCACCTTTTTCCTTTTCTGACATTTAGCAAACACCTCCTTTATTTTAATTTTTTACATTGCTATTATTTTTTAAATTCTTATTTTTTTCATCTTGCTTTTTCTTTTCTTCTTCCTGTTTCTTCTTCTCAGCATCCTGCTTTTTCAAAACATATTTATCTCTATATTTGTATATAAATTTCTGTGCCATAGATCCTGAAGCTACTCCTCCATATCCTCCACCTTCTACAATTGACACAAAAACAATCTGAGGATTATCAGACGGAAAATATCCCGCAATCCAAGAGTGGTTATCTCTAAATCCTGAATTTTGTGCAGTCCCTGTTTTTGCTGAAACTGGATAATTTGGTATATATAAAACTTTAGCCGTCCCACCTGGACCACTTACCGGCAATCTCAAGGCATTTTGTAACAGTTTCAAATTCTTTGCACTTACGTTCAATTTTTTTATTACTACAGGCTTATTATTTTCAACTTTTCCTGAATATGTCACAAATCTGTCAACAACTGTAGGTCTTAATTTAACACCGTTATTAGCTATAGTTTGATAAACTGAGGCAATTTGAATTGGAGTTGCCAAAACATATCCTTGTCCAATTGACATATTTATCAAATCTCCAGGCAGCCATCTCTGATCCTGTTTCTTCTTAAATCTTTTCTTCTTCCATTCAGGACTAGGCAACGTTCCTGTCAATTCTCCAGGAATATCAATTCCTGTCTTAGATCCAATTCCAAATTCCTTTGCATATTTTACAATATTATTAATTCCAGCTTTTTGTGAAAATACATAATAATATGTATTTACAGATTGCTCTATGGATTTTGCAAAATTGGTAATTCCGTGTCCAGATTTATGCGAATCCCTAAATATTAACTTCCCGTATCTGTACTGTCCAGTTGAATTTACAGTAGCATAAGGAGAAATTCCAGATTCCAGTATTCCCATTCCCGTTACCGCTTTAAAAGTCGATCCTGGCGGATAAAGTCCAGCAATTCCCTTATTAACAAGCGGCTTTGCCTTTGAATTTACCAGTTCAGTCCATTGATTATCAGGTATTCTTGAACTCAATAAATTCAAACTGATTTCAGGATTACTTACAAATGTAATTATTTTTCCAGTTTTAGCTTCCATTGCAATAAAAATTCCACTTTTACCTGAAAATGCATCTGTCATATATTTTTGCAATTCCATGTCAATTGACAAGTAGACATTTTTTCCTGCAACACTTTCTGTTGCCTCCACTTGCCTTATAACATTTCCTTTAGCATCAACTTCAACATTTTCCCTACCGTCTTGACCTTTCATTTCCTTGTCGTAAGAACGTTCAACACCTTTTTTACCAATCAGGTCACTATTTCTATATCCATCCTTTTCCAGATCCTTGAATTCCTTTTCACTAATAGGCTTTACGTATCCAATAACATGTGATGCAAGCGCATCTTCAGGATAAAATCTCTTATTATACTCCACAATGTCGATTCTGTCATTATTAATTTTTTCAATTGCCCTTAATGCCACCTGCTTGTCTAAATCTTCAATAACAAGTATCTTTTTATCAGTTCCCATTCTTTGCTGCTTATAAAATCTATCTATAAGATAGTCAACCTGATATCCTGTAAGCTGGCTTATAGTATTTATATCGCCCATTGTTTCCTTAATCCGTTTTGCCACAGCCTTACGCTCGTTAGCAAGCCTAGCATCCATCTGTTCTGGTGTCATTCCCTTAACTTCCTTTAAAAGTTTCAAGTCATTTGGATCTAACGTATATGTGTGCATATGAACCAGCTGATATCCTGTTGTATTTTTAGCAAGCAATTTACCTTCCCTGTCGTAAATTTCTCCACGTGTAGCCTTTATTATATTTGTTCTAATTCTATTTTGCAATGCCTGTTCTGCATATTGTGAAGCCTCTAATATCTGCAATGTAAACAGACGTGCGATTAATATTAGAAAAACAGCTCCAACAAGAATAAGAAAGGCAATAAATCGTACATTTTTCTCTTCTTTATCTAATTCTCTCATAATTTTCCTCTTTATAACTGTTATCTATTCTGTTTCCTCGTTTCCTTCATTCACGCCATTATAAAAATCATCCAGTCTGTAGTAATCTCTGGCATCTTTACTAAACACACTTATAACTAGATCTCCGGCATCAATAAGAACCCAGTTAGCCTCCTCAAGCCCTTCCACATTTTTCACATTTTCAAGGCTTTTCTTTATATCAGTCGCTATCGCTTCAATATTTCTAGAAGAACTCCCGGTACACAATATTGAATAATCAAAAAATGGCGATTTTCCTCTCATATCATACACCTTTATATCCTGTGCCTTCTTATCCTCCATAATATCAATTATTTCCTGAACTTCCTTTTCATAATTGTTATTCAATTCACTCATTCCCTGAACTTCCTTTCTTTTTATATTTTTTTATTTATCAAATTATTTCTGCTTTAATTTTTTATTTAAAAAAATCAATACAATTTAAGTTTAACTATAATAACCGATTTGACTAAAACAAGTATTAATCAAAATTTAGTCAAAAAGAAAATGGGCATCAAATAAAAAAATTATTAATAATTAACTTAAAATATTTAATAATTGCACAAAAATCCTTGTATAAATTATTTATTACTGCTATTGTATATTATATTATATATTCAGTTAATTTTCAATTTATTTCTTAATTTTAGTAAAATAAAAAGCTATATATAAAAATTAGCAATAATGCCACAAACAACAATTGCCGCAGTTTCTGCCCGTAAAATCCTTTTTCCCAAACTAATTTCTATTGCCTTATTATTTTTTAGAAAATCAACTTCATCCGCTGTAATTCCACCTTCAGGCCCAATTATATACAAAATATTCTTATCTTCTTTTTTTATTATTTCTGACAAAGATTTTGATTCACCACTATTTTCATAAGCAAAAATTATTTTATCATATTTTTGATAATCAATTTCCGAAAGTTTCTTTACAGGTGTAATTTCAGTAAATTTCACTCCTCTGCATTGTTTCAGCGTTTCCCTTGCAACGACATCCCATTTTTCCTTTTTTTCATTAATTCTTACAACAACTCGCTCAGTTTTTAAAGGAATTATCCTATTTACACCAATTTCCGTCAATTTCTGTATTGCCAAATTCATTTTATCATTTTTCAAAATCCCCATTGCAATATCAATATTTATACTCAAAGAATAACTGTCTTCTTTTTTTTCCAATATTTTTACAGCTATTTCCTTTTTTGAAATTTCAGCAATTTTTGTAAAATATTCATATTCCCCGTCAATTACCCGCAATTCATCACCTATATTTAAACGATATACATTTTGAACGTGATTACAGTCTGATCTGTCTTTTATCAAAATTTTTCCATTATTTTCATCAATATTTTCTTTTTCCGCTATTACTGTCAACAACAGTTTTTCACCTCATTTTTTTCATTTAATACTATCTCCAAGTTAAATAACAGATTTACCATAAATTTTTACCAAAGGCTAAAAATCCAACAGATATATTCAATAATTTAAGTTTTTTTATTTTTACAAAAGTTCAAGCCCCTTGCTCCAGTATATTTTTTTTGTTATCGAACAGGTCTATTATAGTTTCTGCTTTTTAATTGGAATTCAGTATCAATTAGTATCTTTAAATTTTTATTTTTTTCCGCTAAATATTTTTTCAATTCCTAAATGGTTATATCCTAATTCTGTCACAACTCTTCCACGTGGAGTTCTTTTTATAAACCCAATTTTTACAAGATACGGCTCATAAACCTCCTCAATTGTCCGTCTGTCTTCCCCGAGCAAAAGCGACAAAGTTTCAATTCCAACAGGTCCTCCATTATAAACATTTATAATCGACAGCAAAATATTCCTGTCAAGCTCATCCAGTCCATTGTCATCCACTCCTAGTAATTTCAGAATTCCATCCACGCTTTCCTTTTCCAGAACTCCCGAACCTTCCACAAGTGCAAAATCCCTTGCCCTTTTCAATAGCCTGTTCGCAATTCTAGGCGTTCCTCGACTTCTTTTGGCAATTTCTGTAATTCCATCCTCATCATAGGAAATATCAAGAATATTCGCCCCTCTTCGTATAATTTCCTTCAATTCTTCCAGCTTATAATATTCCATCCTATGAGTAACTCCAAATCTATCCCTAAGCGGCGTACTCAACTGCCCTGCCCTTGTAGTTGCCCCAATCAACGTAAATTGCGGCAATTCCACACGTATACTTCTAGCAGACGGCCCTTTCCCAATAAGAATATCCAGTTCTCCATCTTCCATCGCAGGATACAAAATTTCCTCCACAGATGTATTCAATCTATGAATTTCATCAATAAATAAAATATCATTTTCCTCCAAAGACGTCAAAATAGCCGCCAAATCTCCCGCCTTTTCCAGCACAGGCCCAGTTGTCACCTTCAGATTCACTCCCATTTCCGTAGCAATAACTCCCGCAAGCGTAGTTTTCCCTAGCCCTGGAGGCCCATAAAGCAAAATATGATCCAGCGACTCATTCCTTATTTTAGCAGCTTTTATAAATATATTCATCTTCTCTTTCAAATCCTGCTGGCCAATATATTCCTTAAAAGTCCTTGGCCGTAAACTTTTCTGAATATTGTCCTCTCCCAATTCCTTAGGTTCCAATATTCTTTCTTCATTCATTTTTTCTCCTCAATAATTCTTTAAATCCTCTAGTCTAATTGTTTTTATTTAAAATATTATTTTATATCTGTTTTAATAATAACATTATAAAAAACTGAAATAATGCGATTATTCCTCCCAATACTCCACCAATAATTTCAATATGCTTTAATTCATTCTTAGACACAGACAAAATTATTTTTTCCATTTCTTCTAACGAGAAATTTTTCATTTTTTCAAGCATGATTTCCTTAAAATCAATTTTATCTTCTGCAATTTTTAAAATTTCCTCCACTATTTCCTCTTTATTCTCTAAAATTGCCTTTTTAAAATACGCTTTTATTTTTTCAATTACCGAATCGTTTAAAAACATTTTTAATAGCGGATTTTTTTCTAATATGCTTTTTTTCAGCTTTTCTCCTATAATTTTGTCCAATAGTTTATCCAAAACTTCATCATTTATAACATCGCTATCTTTTAGCTTTTCAGTAATATATTTTACCGAAATAAGCTCCTTTTCTATCGTATCCGCTATATTTTCTGAAATTTTATCTCTATTTTTGGGAATTAATCCCTGTATTTTGAAAAATAGGAAGTTTACTTCCTTATAGGGCCTAAATAACAATTTTATCGCCAAATAATTTGTAAACCATCCTATAAGTATTCCAACAAAAACCATTATGGCAAGCTGGATTAACAAATTTTCCAATTTTTCCTCCATTTTTTAATAGATAACTAATCTATCAGTATCAAGGGAATTTTTAACCCTTGTTATTTAACCAACTATTGCTTTTCCATATTCCTTGCATTTTTCAATTTTTTCATCATCATCAACAGCCAAATGAATAATAAGCCCGTCATTCACGACAGAAAGCCCTTCATTTATAATTTCCTCACGCCAAGTTTCCATCCAGCCACCTTGTCCCCAATCATAAGAACCAAATAGCCCAACTGTTTTACCAATGATTTTATCCTTTATTCCTTCAAAAAATTCCACCATTTCCGGCGCAATTTCCTCTGCTCCAACTGCAGGCGATCCAAATGCAATAAAGTCAGCATCTATTGCACTCTCATCAGCCTCTTCCACATTTATAAGTTTTACAGCAGCTCCAGCACTTTCTGCACCTTCACCAATATATTTCGCCATTTCTTCAGTATTTCCAGTACCTGTATAATAAATTATATTTAATGTTGACATATTTCCCTCTTTTCTCTTTATTTATTCAATTTTTACAGTAGAAATGTTCGATTTTTTTCTATTCAAAAAGGCAAGACTCCTTGCTTCAGTATATCTATTCCATTAAATTCTAAGTTTGCATAGCTGTCGAACAGTTCTAATCTCTTATCTCGCAATTTATTGAAAATTATAACTTTACCAAAATTTTATTAATGCAGCATTTATTTTGTCAATTCATAAGTATCTCTTGCAATTACAAGTTCTTCAGCTGTTTCAATCTTGTAAATTTTAACTTTTGAATTTTCTGTAGACAATTCTACATTTCCTGGTAATCTTTTTGCATTTTTTTCTTCATCCAGCTCAACTCCAAAAAATGAAAGTCCTTCACAAATTTGTTTTTTAGCCCCAACAGAATTTTCTCCAATTCCACCAGTAAAGGCAATAGCATCAACACCGTTCATTGCCGCAACATAAGCTCCAATATAAAGCTGTATTCTGTAACAGAACATGTCATAAGCTAAAATAGCCTTTTCATCTCCAGCCTTTTTAGCCGCATCTAAATCACGAAAATCCGAACTAGTTCCAATCATTCCTAAAATTCCAGATTTCTTATTCATTCTGTTATTCATTTCATCCAAAGATAATCCTCTTTTTCTCATAACATAAATAACAGAGGCAGGGTCTACATCCCCAGTTCTAGTTCCCATCATAACTCCTGCAAGCGGTGTCATTCCCATTGACGTGTCTACAACTTTACCATTTTGAACCGCTGAAATACTCGCTCCATTTCCAAGATGGCAAACTATAATTTTAGAATCTTTTTTACCTAGCATTTCTTGTGCCACTCCACTTACATATCTATGAGAAGTCCCGTGGAAACCATACTTTCTAACTTTTAATTCTGTATAGTCTTCATAAGGGTAAGGATACATGTATGCCTTTGCCGGCATTGTTTGATGGAATGCAGTATCAAATACAACTACATTTTTCTTTCCAGGAAGTAATTTTTGAATAACTTTTATTCCCATTATATGGGCTGGATTGTGTAGTGGTGCAAGCGGTGCGATTTCTTCAAGATTTTTTATAACTTCATCATCGACAAGTACAGATTTTTCATAATATTCTCCACCGTGGACAATTCTATGCCCTATCGCATCAATTTCATCTGTGCTAGATATTACTCCAATTTTTTCATCTTGAAGTGTCTTTAATATCAATTCCACTGCAACTGTATGATTTTCCATAGGAGTTTCCAACTCACTAATTTTTTCACCAGTTATTAAATTTTTATAACTGAAAATTGGATTTGCTATTCCTATCCTCTCACAATTTCCCTTAGCTAGCGACTGTTCATTAGTCATATCAATAAGTTCAAATTTTGCAGATGAACTTCCACAATTTATTACTAAAATTTTCATTTTATCCTCCAAATTTATGTGTTTATTTTTCTACTATTTTTTGACAAGGAGGATTGACCTCCTTGCTGCTATAATTACTATTATTACTTAACTATTAACAACCTATATCATATAAATTCAATTTTAATCATTTTCTGTCAAAAAAATTACATTTCAGATTCCACAGCCGTAATTGCCACAACTTCCACAATATCTTCCACGCTGCATCCTCTCGACAAATCGTGAACTGGTCTTGCCAACCCTTGAATCAATGGTCCCAATGCCTTTGCCTTTGCCAATCTTTGTGTTAATTTATAACCAATATTTCCTGAATCCAAATCAGGGAAAATTAATACATTCGCCTGTCCTGCCACTTTTGAGTTGGGAGCTTTTGCAGCAGCCACTTCTGGCACAATTGCCGCATCCAATTGTAATTCCCCATCAAAGTCGAAATCAACGTTTCTAACTTTCAAGATTTCAATTGCTTCCCTAACTTTGCTTACAGACACTCCATCTGCACTTCCCTTTGTGGAAAATGATAGGAATGCCACTTTAGGTTCCTTTATTCCAGCAGTAAATCTAGCTTTTTCAGCTGCAGAAATTGCAATATCGGCTAGCTGCATTGCTGTAGGATCAGGGATTACTCCACCATCTGAATATACAAATGTTCCATTATCTCCAAATTCAGGCGTATTTGTTATCATGACAAAAGAACTTGATACTGTCTTTAGTCCTTGTCTTGGTCCAATTACATGAATTGCCGCTCTTAAAACGTGTGCTGTTGGAGAAGATGAACCTGCCACCATTCCATCAACTCTGCCTTGATGTACAAGCATTGCCGCAAAATATCTTGGATCTGACATAAGTATCGCTTTTGCAGTTTCAAATGTCATTCCCTTTTTTTCTCTTCTTTTTTTCAAAAGTTCCGACATAGCATCAATTGTCGCACAAGAGTCAGGATTGTAAAATATCGCACTCTCCAACGAAACACCAATTTTAGCCGCTCTTTCCTTTATTTCCTTTTCATTTCCAACTAAAGCAATTTTTGCAATTCCTTCGTTAATAATTTTCTCAGTTGCCCGCAAAACTCTTTCATCTTCTGTTTCAGGTAAAATAATAGTTTTGTTTAATTTTTTAGCCTTTTCCTTCAATTTATTTGTCAATGTGTTCATAAATTCATTTTCCTTTCCTGTTTTTTTATTAATCAAACATAGCTTCAACAAATTCCTTTGTATCAAATTCCCGTAAATCCTCAATTCCTTCCCCAACACCTATAAATTTAATCGGTTTTTTCAGCTCTTCTGTAATCGGGAAAATAATTCCACCTTTTGCTGTCCCATCAAATTTTGTCAAAATAATTCCTGTCAAATCTACAATTTCATTGAATATTCTAGCTTGCTCCAGCCCATTTTGCCCAGTCGTGCTGTCAATTACAAGCAAAGTTTCGAAGTCTGTTTCTCCAGACTGCTCACGTATAATTTTATTTATTTTTTCAAGCTCTTTCATCAAATCACGTTTATTGTGAAGTCTTCCAGCCGTATCCAGTATCGCCACATCAAATCCACGATTTTTAGCAGTTTTTACAGTATCAAAAATTACAGCGGCAGGATCGCTTCCATGTGCCTGCTTTATAACTTCCACGCCAGTCCGTCTCCCCCATTCCTCAACTTGCTCAATCGCAGCCGCCCTAAATGTATCTCCAGCCCCAATAATAACCTTTTTCCCGCTATCCTTCAGTTTTTTCGCTATTTTCCCAATGGATGTAGTTTTTCCAACTCCATTTACACCAACAATCAAAAGAATGTTCAGCTTTCCATCATGCAATTTCAATTTTGTATTATTTTCATCATTATAAATAAGTTTAGCCTTTAGCAATTCCTTTAATTCCTCATAAATTTGCTCTGATGTTTTCAATTTTTTTCGTGAAACCGATTTTTCCAATTCTTCCACAAGCTGCATTGTCATATTCATCCCAATATCCGATTGAATCAGCAGTTCCTCCAATTCTTCATACAAATCGTCATCTATCGTTTTCCCCAGAAGCATTTCCTTCAATTTCCCGAAAAATCCCTTCTTAGGCGTTGCCAGCCTGTCTTTTAACGGTTTTAGCTTAGGCTTTTTCTTAGTCTTTTCACTTTCCTCAAAACCGCTTTCATCTAATTTACTTTCAGTCTTTTCTTTTGTTTTCTTGTCAACACTCTTTTTACTCTCATCTTCAAAGTCTTTACTTTCAGCATTTCCGCTAACTTTATTATCTTTTTTTAAGATTTCATCAGCTGCTTTTTTTATTTCTTTTTCTGTTTCTTTTTTTATTTTTTGTATTTCATCTTCGCTTTCCTGAATTTCTTTATCCAGCTGATTTTCAAGCTCGCTTTTTTGCTCTTCCTCGCCTTTTTTCTTCTTTCCAAATTTAAAAAAATTTTTCAGCATTGTTTTTTATCCCTTTCCGCCTGTGATTTTTCCAAATAATCTGGCTTTAAATTAAAAATATCAGTTTTTTTTATAACATTATCATCCCTCAAATTTTCATCCAAAAACATTTCCACATAAGTCATCGTATTAATCGCCAAATTCTTATCCTCAAATATTTTTACAAAATATCCCAATTTATCCAATATTTTAGCCTTATAATTAAAAACCGCATCTCCAATCAAATAAATTTTTTTATTATTTTCTTTATCTTGCTTATTTTTAATTATTTCCTCAATTACATTATCCAGCTTTGTAACCTCGTAATTTTTCACTAACTCCAGCTTTCTTCCAGCCTTTCCATTAAAAGTTTCATAAGCCGCGCAATAAATTTTTTCCTTCCGAGAATCAATCAATGAATATATTTTCACATCCTCATCATTTTCCAAATTTACCTTCAAATTGTAATATCCTTGAAACCCAAGCGCATCCAATTCATTCACTTCATAAAAATTCACATTTCTTCCAAAAAAAAGCCCCTTAACAACTGAAATTGCTATTCTAACCCCTGTAAACGAACCAGGCCCAATCGAAACAAGCACATTTTCAATTTCATCCAGCTTTTTCCCAGTCCATTTCAAAAGGCTGTCAATTTGCTCTAAAATCGTAGTAGAATGTGTCTTAGCCATTTCCACATGAATTTCCCCCAAAAGTTTATCCTTTTCATAAAGCGACAATCCAGCCAGCTTAGTCGTAGTCGTCATCGCAAATGTCAACATATTTTTTCTCCATTTTTTATTTTTTTAATTTATAATTATTTAAAAGCTATTCAATCTCATAATCTACTTTTTTTCCATTTAAAATCCTATAAACCGCCACTTCCCGAGCTGCATCCGAATAATGATTTATCTCAACAAACACTGCATCTTCAGGCATCTCCTCCAAAATCTTATCTGCCCATTCAATAATCACAACACTTCCATCTTCTCCAATATAATCCTCAAACCCAATCTCATAAATTTCCTCAGGATCACTAATTCTATAAACGTCAAAATGATACACAGGCAAATCTCCAGAAGTATACTCAATAACATAAGTAAATGTCGGACTTTTCACATTTTCTGCAATGTTATAACATTCACAAATTTTTTTAGTAAACGTAGTCTTCCCAGCTCCCAAATCTCCAATAAGCCCCAGACAGCCACCACTTCTCAATTTTTCTGCCAAAGCTATTGCCAATTCATCAATTTCTTCAAATGTCATTATTTTTTTTTCCATATTTTTCTCATTTCTAAATATTATAACTAATTTTTATATGCCTCAATAATTTTATTAATAATTTGAGTAGTAGAAACATTATCCACAAAAGACAAAATTTTCACTTCTCCACCATTTCCTTCCACAATTTTCGTTTCTGGCAAATCCTCTTTTTTATAATCTCCACCTTTAACGTGAACATCAGGCTTTAAAACATCCAGCAATTTTTCAGGCGTCTTTTCATCAAAAATTACCGCATAATCCACAAACTTAGTCCCCAAAAGCACATAAGCCCTATTTTTTTCACTATTTATAGGCCTTTTATCCCCCTTATTCACCTTAACCGAAGCATCACTATTCACACCAACAACTAAAACATCCCCTAAATTTCCAGCTTCTTCCAAATAAGTCAAATGCCCAATGTGTAAAATATCAAAAACTCCGTTAGTAAAAACTACCTTCTTCCCAGCTTTCTGCAATCTCACTATTTCATCTCTCATTTTATCGGCAGTCAGCAAATTATCCTTAAAACTTTTTTCCAATTTTCTCTCCAATATATTTATCTATTCTATTTATAATTATAATGTTTTTAATTCATAATTTACTCAATCCCTAAGTTTATTTAATTTTAAAAAGGTTTGAGCATACATCAAATTATACCACATTTTTTCCAAAAAAAGAAAATTTTTCTATTTTTTTTCAACTTTTATTTTTTCTAATTTCAACAATTTAATTTTAAAAAGTTTTAAGTATATTCTCACATTTTTTATCAAAAAAGAAAAAGAAGTATAAGCTTACTGCTTTTACTTCTCCTGACATTTATAAAATTTTTATCTATTTTACAAATTAGAACAAATTTACTAAAATTGTAATAATCCATTTTCATCAAATTTAAAATCTGGTCCCCAAGCCACTTCCCAATAATATCCGTCTAAATCACAAAAATACGCATGGTATCCACCCCAAAATACATCTTGAGGTTCTTTTACAATAGTCCCTCCTGCTTTTTTTACCAATTCAACAATTTTATCTACATCATCTTTATTTTTTACATTGTATGTTAAAGTAATTCCTGAAAATCCATTACCTATCGGAGGATTAGTTTCATTAATATCTTTTGCCAGTAAATCTAAAGGAAATAATTCAAATTTTGTTCCAGGCGTATCAAAAAAACATACTGGAGGATTGTCTTCTTTACAATCTGTTTTATATCCCAAACCATCCCTATAAAACTTTAATGCTTTTTCCATATTTTTTACACCTAAACAAATACAAGTTATTTTATTCATTGTTCTCCCTCTATTCAGCTAACATTTTTGCTAGCATTTTTCTTTTATTTTATTTAGAGAAATCCGTTATCAGCATTTCCACTTCAATTTCATCTTCAAGCTCAACATCCATAATGTATCCCCATAGTATATTTATTTGGTCTGCTCCAAATTTTTCATTTATAATCATAGTTACTTCCTGTAAATCCGTTAATCCAATATCTGCTCCTGCTGTAATGCTTAACAGTATCTTTCTCGCTTTTGGAAGATTTTTTATAAAAGGGCTGTTTATTATTTGTTCTGTAGCAAGTTTTACCTTATCCTGCCCTTCACCTTTACCAAATGCTGTTATGCCTTCTCCTGAATTTCCTAGCATTATTTTTACATCATCAAAATCAAGATTCACTATCCCTTGTTTTTTTATTAGATTTGTTATAAATTCTACATTTTTTATAAAAATTTCATCTCTTTTTTCAAATAATTTATCAAAAGTTTCACTAGAATCTGCTTCCATTAATTTTTTAAGAGGCAAAACTATAACAGTATCAGAAACTTCTTCTAATTTCTTGATTTCATCATTTTCTCCATTTGAATTAATTGATGTAGCAACTACAACTACTGTCAATATTCCCATTGTTTTTGCAACTTCTGAAACAACACAGGCTATCTCATTATTCTTCTTTTCCGACATTTCTGTCAAAATAAATACTAAATCAGTATTTTTCAATGCACCTTGAACCTTCTCGCTTAAATCTTCAGAAGCCAACATTTTTAATTCTACATTTAATTTATCCAAATTCTCTTGATTTGTGTCAATTCCCACAAATTCAACTTCCGTAATCTCTTTTTTCATCATCCTATTCAAGACATTATTTCCCATCGTACCGATTCCAACAACTTTTATTTCAATACCGTCCATTTTTCTTCTCCTTTATATATAAAGTTTTCTTTTCTAGATTTTAACATATTTTTATCAAATATATTAGAACTTTTTACTATTTTTTATACAATTTCGCCTTTTCTTCTAATAATAATAAAAAGCTACCATAACTGATAGCTTCATATTTAAAGCTTTATTTTAAGGTAGTGCAGTATCTATTTTTTTACTTTTTCTTTTTTTTATTTATAAATTTTTAAATTATTTTTATTAATCGCCAAAATCTGTTGCAATCAAATATACTTTTACACAGCTCCCTTTTTGTTCAAAATCTTCAGAATTTTCAAATTTAGTTTCTTCAAAGACTGTTCCCCATGCGAGAAATAATTCTGGATTTTCCGAACTCTTGGCTACTGCTATGGCAATTTGGCTAATTTCTTCGAGGCGTATGTCATTTCCTGAGGTTATGTTCATTAGTATTTTTCCTGCTCCTTTTATTGAGCGATCTAGAAGTGGGGTATTTAGTGCCTGTTCTACTGCTTTTTTTACTCTGTCCTCTCCGTCTGCTTTTCCAAAGCCCAATACTGTTTTGCCTGAATTTTGCAATATAGATTTAATATCTGCAAAGTCTAAATTTACAATTCCTTGTTTTTTTATTAAGTCCAATATTCCCTTTACAATTGTTACAAAGGCTTTTTCTCCTTTTTCATAGATATTTGCAATTGGAAGATTTACGTATAAATCATTTAATTTTTGATATGGAATAACTATTACAGTATCAGCGAAATGTTTTAATCTTTCCTTTCCCTTTTTAGCAAGTTTTATTTTATTCAGGTCTTCAAAATCAAAAGGCTTTGATACTATTGCAACCGTTAGTATATTCATAGATTTCGCAATTTCTGCCACAGCTGATGAAAGTAGCGTTCCTGTTTTTTCTCCCATTTCAGCTATTATAAACACCATATCTGCATTTTGAAATTCTTTTTCTGTTTGTTTTCTTAAATCCTCCATCGCTTCAAATGAAGTTATTGACGACACAAATATTTTTTTGGGAACTTTTGAACTGTCTAAATTCAGCTTTTCCGTATCTATCGTTATAAAATCAGCCTTTACAATGTTATTTAATATCATTTTATTTATTACATTACTTCCTGTTTTTCCCAAAGCCACTATTTTTACTTTTACACCATTTAATGTGTTTTTCATATTACTCCCTCGACCTCTGTATTCCTACAAGCGATGTTACCCACTATTTTTCCTCCTAGATAATCTATATTTCAAGACACTATTTATTAATATTTTTCTTTAATCTATTTTTTAATCACAGTTCTTTAATATATCACAAGACCCTTTATTTTTTATTTTAAAAATATTGATTTTATATTTTAACTTAACTCTTTTTTAAAATTATATCAAATTTGATTAGTAAATAAATAAACAAATATTATAAAATTATAGAAAAATATTACTATATTTCATTTTTTTTTATCAATTTTTGGACTATACTATTCTTGTAGATACAAAAAATATTTAAATATAAATCGGGAGGCGGTTTTATGAAATCTAGAAGTCTACTATTATTTTTAATACTATCTTTAGCTTTATTTTCAGTAGTATTATCAAATAAAAATCGTAAAAACAGAAATGAAAATAAACCGAAAAAAGAAAATATGATTCAGGCAGGGAACGAAAACATCAAGGAAATCTATCTTGCTGGCGGCTGTTTCTGGGGACTTGAGGCATATATGGAAAGAATCGACGGAGTAAAGGATGCTACAGTTGGCTATGCGAACGGTAAAACTGAAAAAACGAGTTACAACATTGTCGCATCAACGGATCACGCAGAAACAGTTCACGTAAAGTATGACGCAAACAAAATTTCTTTGAGCAAACTGCTTAAATATTATTTTCAAGTTGTAGATCCTACTAGCATTAATCAGCAGGGAAATGATAGAGGTAGACAATACAGAACAGGGATTTATTATACTAATCCCGAAGATAAAGAAATTATTTTACAGGAAATTGAAGAAGAGCAGAAAAAATATACAGATAAAATTCAAGTTGAAGTTCAGCCTTTGAAAAATTATATTCTCGCAGAAGAATACCATCAGGACTATTTGAAAAAAAATCCTAACGGATATTGTCACATTGATGTCAGTAAGGCAGATGAAGTTATTATTGATCCAAAAGATTATCCAAAACCAAGTGATGAAGAATTGAAAAAACGGCTTACTCCACTTCAATACAGCGTTACACAGAAAAAAAATACTGAACATTCTTTTTCAAATGAGTACTGGGACAATCATGAAGCTGGAATTTATGTGGATATAACGACAGGAGAGCCATTATTTTCCTCAAAGGATAAATATGATTCTGGCTGTGGCTGGCCAAGTTTTACAAAACCTATTTCAAAAGATGTTGTAACTTATGCAAATGATACAAGTTTTAATATGGTAAGGACAGAAGTGCTTAGCCGAAGTGGAAAAGCCCACTTGGGACATGTTTTTGATGATGGACCTAAAGACAAAGGCGGGCTTCGTTATTGTATAAACAGTGCTTCAATCAAATTTATCCCTTTAAAGGATATGGAAAAAGAACATTACGGATATTTAATAAAATTAGTTCAGTAAAATGAACAGGATAGGAGATAATTTATGTTTAATCAGCCATTACTGGTAGGAAGCGTATTTTTAGGAGGAGTAGCAAGTTTTCTATCTCCATGTATTCTTCCCATTGTTCCTGTATATTTGGGAATTTTAAGCAAAGGAAAAAAAACTGTGCTTAATACCTTTTTATTCATTTTAGGTCTTTCCCTTACTTTTGTAAGCATAGGCTTTAGTTTTAGTTTCCTTACAGGAATATTCTTTAATGACACTATAAAAGTTTTGGCAGGAATAATTGTAATAATACTGGGATTACATCAGACAGGCATTTTAAAATTTAACTTTTTAGAAAAAAATAAATCTGTAAATTTGGATTTAATTGGGAAAAATTCTTCATTGCAGGCTTTTTTGCTAGGACTGACATTCAGTCTAGGGTGGACTCCATGTGTAGGTCCTATTCTTGCCTCAGTGCTTACTCTTGCAGGGGAAAAAGGATCTGCAGTCTATGGAGGGCTAATGATGTTTATATACGTCTTAGGGCTTGCCACTCCATTTGTTCTATTTTCCTTTTTCTCTCAGAAATTATTAAAAAAAGTACGAACTTTAAATCAATACACAAACTATTTTAAAATCTTTGGAGGATTTCTAATTATATTTATGGGAATTTTACTAATAATGAATAAGTTTTAGTAATTTTATTTTTTAAATTTTATAAAACAATTAGTAATCAAAATAACTTAAAAAAATAATTACAAAAAATATTTTAAATTTGCTATAATACAGAAAGGAAGTAATTTTTATGAAAAAATTAATTGCAACAATTGTAACTTTGTTGAGTTTGGGATCGATTTCATTTGGAAATACATTGCAAGGAGTTCAGTTAAAGGACATTAATAATAAACCTGTTTCCCTTAACAAGTACAAAGGTAAGAAAATATATATTAAAATGTGGGCTTCATGGTGTCCTATCTGTCTTTCGGGATTAAGCGAAATTAATTCTTTAAGTGCAGATAAAAGTAAGAATTTTACAGTTATAACAATTGCTTCTCCAGGACAAAAGGGAGAAAAACCTACAGCTAAATTTATTCAGTGGTATAAAGGGCTTAATTACAAAAATACTACTGTTTTGCTGGACGAAAAGGGAGAAGTGCTAAAAAGGGCAAAAGTTTTGGGATATCCTTCAAACATTATATTGGATGGGAACTTGAATATTGTTAAAACTTTGCCGGGACATCTGACTGCTGCACAAATCAAAGGAGCTGTTAAATAAGTGTATAGTATTTTAATAATTGATGATGAACCAATTATAAGAAGAGGTATTAAAACCTTTATTGATTTTGAAAAATATAAGATAAGTGATGTTTATGAGGCAGAAGATGGAAATTCTGCCTTTAAGACTTTTTCAGAAGTCTTGCCTGACCTTGTCTTGCTGGATATAAATATTCCCTTTAAAAATGGGCTGACTCTTGCCGAGGAGATGAAGGAGCTGAAAAATGATGTTAAAATAGCTATTATTTCTGGATATGACTATTTTGAATATGCTCAAAAGGCTTTAAAAATCGGAGTCGAAGACTATATTTTAAAACCTGTTTCCAAGACAGATATAAATGAGATAATTTCAAAACTTATCTATAAGCTGGAAGAAGATAAAAAATATAACGAAGCAAGAAAAATTATTAATAAAATTAGCCAAGCTGAAAAATCTGATAAAAATATTTCTCATAGCAAGTATAAAGATATTTTAACAAAAAAAATTGAAGAAAAATACAGTGATATTTCCTTTAACTTAAATTCTCTGGCAGACGAAATGAATTTGTCTTCCGGATATTTGAGTTCACTTTTTAAAAATTTGTTTGGTATTCCTTTTCAGGACTATTTGAATAATATACGGATGGAAAAAGCAAAGCTGCTGCTTTTGACAACAGATCTGAAAAATTATCAAATTGGGGAGCTTGTAGGAATGGAAAACTTTAATTATTTCAATTCAAAATTTAAAAAAACTTTTGGAATGACACCGAAAGAATTTAAGAAAAGTGTGCTGGAGAAAGTATGAAATTTAAAAAAACTATGAGAAATTCAATGCTGTTGCAGTTATTTTTTTATTATCTTGTTGGAAATTTACTGTTTATACTTTTTTTAAGCAGCATTTTTTATTATACTTCAAAATATATAATAATGAACAAAGAAATTGAGTACACTAACAAAAATGTAATGAGTACATCACGTTATATCACACTTTATGTTGAGAAATTACAAAATATAATTAATCTTTTGTCCGTTAATGCAGATGTTAGAAATTTTTTAACATTGGGAAATAATAATTCAAAAAAAAGTATTGAAAAAATGATTTATTCAATTCTCGATAACAATAAAGGGATAAAAAATATTACTGCGATTGGAAAAAATGGTAGTATTATTTCTAGTGATAAAAATAACGATATGAAAATATCAGCAAATATGATGAAGGAAAAATGGTATGTTGACGCAATAAATAATTCAGATATGCCTGTTTTCAATCCAGTCAGAAAAGATGAAGATTCTTCCATGAACTCTAATTCGTGGTTTTTGTCAATTAGTCGGGATATAAAAAATTCAAAAGGGGAGAATCTGGGAGTTATTGTATTTGATATAAAATATGAAATGTTTGAAAGGTATTTACGTTCTAATGCTTTTGGAATACAGAGTGACAGCATTATTATAGATAATCATGGCAATGTGATTTATTACAGAGATGTAAAATGTTTTGCTGATAAAAAGTGCCTCACAAAATTTTCAGAAAAGAATAAAAATAAAGATACATATTTATATGAAACACAGATTGAAAATACAAACTGGAATTTAAGAAGCCTTGCGAACACAAATGACTTAGTTACGTTGAAGAAAAATTTTTCTCACATAGTTATCATTATTTTCTTAGTTTCACTAGCTTTTTCCTCTATTATTACATTTATTGTAATAACAAAGATTCTAAAGCCTTTAATAAAACTGGAAAATCATATGCAAAACTTTGAAAATAATCTACGGGAATTTCATTTAAGTGAAAAAACAGGCTATGAAATTCAGAACCTTGTAGAACATTTTAATGTAATGGTTGAAAAGATAAAATATTTACGGGAATATGAAATAAAGGCTCTTCACAGCCAGATTAATCCACATTTTCTGTATAACACGCTAGATACAATCATTTGGATGGCAGAATTTGAAGACAATGAAAAAGTAATCAGCATTACAAAATCACTTGCAAACTATTTTAGGCTTTCCCTTAGCAACGGACACGAAAAAATACCGTTAAAAGATGAAATTATGCACACTAAAGAATATTTATTCATACAAAAGCAGAGATATGAAGACAAACTTTCCTATTTTTTCAACATAGAAGACGAAAGCCTTCTTTCCATCAAAGTTCCAAAAATCATAATCCAGCCAATTGTAGAAAACTCTATCTATCACGGAATAAAAAACCTTTCTGGAAACGGAATTATCACAATCGACGTTTACAGAGAAAATAGCACTGTCAATATCTCAGTCAAAGACAACGGAATAGGCTTTGAAAAAGCCAAACAGTTCAAAAAAAGCAAGACAGGCGGTGTAGGATTTCAAAATGTCGATAAAAGAATAAAATTCTATTACGGCAAAAATTATGGCGTATTTATAAATAAAGACAACAAAACCGAAGGAGCAGAAGTAATTATAAAAATTCCTTTTAAATCAAGTTTGTAATGTATTCTCACTCCCTTTTAAAATCAAAAAAATTAAACTCTTGTTTAAAAATAGTTTTTTATAATGTTATTCTAATTTCAAAAAAAAAAAGACAATTATCATAAAAATGTGTTATAATACAAAAAAAATATAGCGGAGATGATAATATGAAAAAGTTATTTTTGATTGTAATTCTTGCTCTGACTACAGTAAGTTGTAGTTTATTAGATTCAGAAGAATGGAATGAAGCTCGTGAAAGAAGAGAAGAAAGAGGAGTTCATTGTTATAAGCAATATGGAAATGTTTATTGTGAAGATAGGGATGGAAATAGTTATTAATAAATCATTATGTGAAGAAGTGGAATTTTTGAGATTCTGCTTCTTTTTTGCTTTTGAAGAAAAGAAAAAACATTATTATACTAAACCTCGGTTAAATAAGAAATTTATTACAAATTTTTCTAATAAAGAATAACAACTCAATATTTTTAAATAATTAAAATATAATTTTTACTCTTTAAAATCCGTCGGAGCATTTTTCTGTGCTGACAAAACTGTTTGAGCACAGCGAGTTTTTTGGCAGTGCAGAAAAATGTCGTAGACTAGCCATAGGTCGTAGGATTTGCGGCAATGAGCAATCCTACAGAAATAAAAAAGAAAAAACATAGTAATATAGAAAATCAAAATATACAAAAAATACCCTAATTGTTTTAATTAGAGTATCTTCCTAAAAAATCCATTTTACTATTTTGTTCCAAATATTCTATCCCCTGCATCTCCCAATCCTGGATAGATATACGCATGTTCATTAAGTCCATCATCAATTGCCGCAATGTATAAGTCAATATCGGGATGTTTTTCAGTAAATTTCTTTATTCCTTCAGGAGCACCAATGATACAAAGCACAGTTATGTTTTTTACGCCTTTTTCTTTCAAATAGTCAAGTGTGTAAATCATTGAACCACCTGTTGCAAGCATTGGATCTACTACGAAAACTTGACTTTCAACAACGTTTGTTGGCATTTTTGCATAGTAGTAGACTGGCTCTAGAGTTTCTTCGTTTCTGTAAACTCCCAGATGACCTACTTTTGCATTTGGAAGAAGCTGCAATATTCCGTCTATCATTCCAAGTCCTGCTCTTAGGATGGGAACTAATGTTATTGGTTTATCCAGAACTTTTGTAGTAGTTTTCTGAATAGGAGTTTCTGTTTCAATCTCCTTGAGCGGCAAATGTTTTGTTGCTTCATAAACCATAAGTCCTGCTATTTCGTTTAGGCTTTCCCTAAAAAGTTTAGTATCTGTATGTTTATTTCTCAAATTTGAAAGTTTATGTTCAATTAGTGGATGTTTCAATTCAAAAACTGCCATTAATAATCACTCCGTTCTTTTTTATATTCAAACTACTTTTTCATTTTATACCCAAATTCCATTTAAAAAACAGAAATTATATCTTATATTATTTACTGACAAGGAAGCTTGACCTCTTGCGAGAAAATTATAATTAATTTGCTATTTAAATTGGAAGATAGTATAAAATTATATTTTTTACAAAATAATATCTTCAACAGGCAGAATAACCGCACCCATCGAAATTCCACGACCTAAATCTATCTTCATAATTTTAATAATCCGTATAATCTCTTGTGCGTGCCTATCTTCCAAATAAGTAACTAAAATACTGTCTGTTCCTGGCCAAACATGTGTATTAAAATGTTTAAAAGTTTTACTCCAAGAACTATGAACAGCTGGAACTATAAAATATTGATCTATTCCATACTCTCTTAATTCTTCTTTCATTTTTTCCGTATAAAATGAATCAAAATATATTTCTAATCTTTTCACAAAATTCTCCCCTCTAATTTTTATAAATATAATTTTGTCTGATAACTCATAAAAATTAACTTTTATAAGTTACCAAACACTTTAATAAATCAAAGAATTGAATTATTTAGCATATCCTCTTCTTTCTATTTCTTTTTCCTGTCTTCTCTTTTCTTCTTTTTCTTTTTGTTTTCTCTCTTTTCTTTCTTCAACCAACGAATACAACACTGGTGTAAAGAACAATGTCAAGACCGTACAGAATGAAAGTCCAAACATTACTGCAATTGCCATTCCTTGATAGTATCCCGAACTTCCTTTACTTGAGAATACCATTGGCAACCAACCTAATACTGTTGTAAGCGTTGTCATTAAAATTGGTCGAAGTCTTGAACCACAGGCTTCTACTAAGGCATCATGAATCGACCAGCCTTTTTTCCGTAATCCCGCAACGAAATCAAGCATTACAATCGCATTATTAACCGCCATACCAAATAACATCAAGATACCAATCATAACGAACATACTAAGTTGTACTCTAGTTATCGCTAATCCTAAAATTACTCCAATCATTGATAATGGCAATGTTGTCATAATCATAAGTGGCAAGATAAATGATTCCAACTGAACCGCAAGTACTGTATAAATCAACACAATCGCAAGTAACAAGTCTTTCATAATTTGTCCACCCATTTCAGATTGGTTTTTAGCTTGTCCTGCTACTCCAATTTTGTATCCTTCAGCTGGATTTGCCTTCTTGAATGACTGTTGAATAAATGTCGCTGCATCGTTAAATCCTTTTGATTTATCCAAGTTTGCACCAACTGTTACAATTCTTGTACCATTTTCTGTTGAAATAGTCGAAGCACTTTCTTCATATTGCATTGTAGCAATATCTCCTAATCTAACATAAGTTCCTTTATTAGTTTTTATCTCTAAATCCATAATTTTATTCAATGAATTTTTTTGATTTTTTTCCAATTCCAACACTACATCCAATGTTTCTGTACTTTGAGTTACATCAATCGGATTTGCTGATCCAGAAGCTGTCATAAATAACATTTGAGTAATATCTGTTACAGTTATTCCATAACTTTCAGCTTTTACTCTGTCAACTTCCAATTTAGCTTGTGGATATCCACCTTCAGTCGATGACTTAACATCCTTAAACCAAGACTGGCTCTTCATATCATTCATTATCGAATTTGCAATTCTATTTAATTCTTGTGGATCTTCACCTTCTATTTGGAATGAATAATCTTTTTGTGACATCATACCTCCTGCTTTTTGTGGTGAAACCGCAAGTGTTACATTTGGTAAATCTTTTAATTTTTCTCTGACACGGTTCATTGCCTTCATCGTATCTTTCTTTACGTCAACATTTATTGTCGCTGCACTTTTTGAGGCAATAACATTTATATCTTTAGTCGCTGGATCTGCTTTTACAACAGCTTCCATTTTATTTGCAATATCTTTTGACACATCTAAATCTAATCCTGTCGCAAGTGTCGCAACTACCGAATATTGATTATCGTCAATCGTTGGGAAGAATGTAGTTTTTACTGTTTTTCCTACTCCAAATACAACTATCACAAATGCTATCATAACTCCAATTACCATTTTCCATCTATTTTCCAATACTTTTGCCACTAATTCTTTATATTTATCCCTAAATGCATTAAATTTAGCAGCTTTTTCAGCATTATCTGATATTTTTTTAACATCTAAAAATAAACTTGAAGCCATTGGAACCCATAACATCGCAACAATAATCGAAGCTGACAACGCAAACATCATTGAAAATGCAATACTCTTAAATACTTCCTTAGCAATTCCATCAAATAATATAATTGGCAAGAATACACAAACTGAAGTTGCTGTTGATGCCATCATTGGAAGAATTACTTCATTCGTACCCCGTATCGCCGCTACATCTGCCGGTTCCTTATTAATCTGAATGTGATCAAAAATATTATCCAGCGTAACAACTCCGTTATCTACTAATGATCCAACTGCAAGTGATAATCCCATTAACGAAATCATATTCAATGTTATCCCTTGTGTTGTAAGTAAAAAGAATGTAAACATTGCTGAAATAGGAATCAATGTTCCCACAACTAATGAGGCCCTCAAGTTTTTTAAGAATACAAAAAGTACTATAATCGTAATAATAACCGCTTGTATTCCTGAACTTGCAACATTTTTTATTGATTCACTAACTTTTTCACTGTTATCAACGATTATATTATAACTAGAACCTGCTGGAAATAATGGTTTTGCTTCTTTCAAAGTTTCTTTAGCCTTTTTCGCAACCTCTACCAAGTTACCATCTTTACTCTTTTGAATCATAACAGCAACCATTTCTTTTCCATTATACGTTACATACGATGTAGGATCCTCTGTTCCATACTCAACTTTTGCCACATCAGCCAATCTAACCGTTTGATTATTTTGATTTGAAATGATTATATCCTGAATTTGATCAAGCTCTTTTAATTCTCCATCAACTTTTAGGATAAATTCTTTCGTCCCATCAGTTATCGTACCTGCTGGCGTTACTGTATTAGCTGCTTTTATTTTACTATAAATTTCTGCCGCTGACAAATTATATTCCTTCAATCTAGCTGGATCCAACCAAACTTTAATTTGTCTTGTCGCATTACCCATTACAGAAATATTACCAATACCTCTATTTCTCTTCAATCTAGGCTGTAATGTTTCTTCAACAAATGATGTTATTAACTCTTTATTTCCTCCAGTAATCCCAATCATTAACGCCATATTGGAACTACCTGCCATATCTAATTTTGATACTGTAGGATCTTTAAAGTTATCATCATCTGGCAGTTGTCCTTTTATTTTATCTATTTGTGTTTGAACTTGTACCTGTTTAATATCTGTATCTACACCATAGTTAAACTCTATCGTAACTACTGATGAACCATAAGATGAAGATGTTGTAATATTTTTAATTCCATCTACATTCAATGCCGCATCTTCAATTTTTTTAGATACTTGTGTTTTTACATCTTCCGCTGTCGCTCCAGTCCAAGTGGCATTAACAACAACTATCGGTGTATCAAAATCTGGTATTCTTTCCTGTTTCATACCTGTCATCGCTACCCAACCAGCAAAAATCATAAATACAAGTATCATCGTTGTCGACACTACTCTCTTCGTTGCAAATTCTGCTACTGTCATTTTATCTCATACGATTGCAATAACCGTACGCTCCTTTCTCTATTTTTCTATTACTGCACAATATTTACTTTTTCATTCGCTTGTATAACATTTTGTCCATCAACGACTAACTGATCACCAGCTGTCAAGCCATCACCAGTCACTGCCGCATAAGTTTCATTTTGATTAGAAATATTTATCGGTATCATAACTGCTTTTCCATCTCTAATAACATAAATAACTTGCTGAACTCCTCTTACTACAATCGCCTTTTTAGGAATAATCAACCCATCTTCAGCTCCTGTTGCAATATTTGCCTTTCCATACATTCCACTTTTTAACTCTCTATCTGGATTAGGGAATTTAACTTTTACAATAAATTGTCTACTAGCTGAATCAGCTGAAGCTGCTATTTCATAAACCGTTCCAACAATTTCCTTACCATTCAATTCATCAACTTTTATAGTTGCTTGTGCTCCCATTTGAATTTTTTTAACAATTTCTGCTGGAACTCCGATTTCCAATTTCATTTCACTTTCATTAACCAATGTAAATAATTTTGCTCCTGCTGATACTTGTTGATGTCTTTCTAAATCCATATTTGCAATATATCCGCTAACTTTAGTTTTAATAACAGTTTTACTGTTAGTATCATTTGCTGTAGCCAAATTAGCTTGTGCCGAACTCAAACTGTTTCTTCTAGAAGATAATGCATTTACCGCTGTATTATAGTTACTTCTAGCTGAATTTAAGTTAGCTTGTGCCGAACTTAATTTTGTTTGTGCTGTCAAGAAATCAGTTTCTGTAATTAATCTTTTATCATATAACATTTTATATTTTTGATAATTAATTCTCGCTTCTTCCACTGCTGCTGCTGCTGAGGCAATATTTCCTTTAGCTGCACTAATATCTCCATGTGCCGAACTAATATTAGATTCTGCCGTTCTTACATTTGAAACTGCCTCTCTAACACCAGATCTTGCCGCTTGATTATCAATCGCCACAATTACTTGCCCAGCATTTACATAATCTCCATTTTTCCCATTAATTACAACAACTTCCCCGCTTGAAGTCGCTGTATACGGTATTTCTTCTATCCCTTTTATCGACCCACTCGCCGTGTATCCCAACGACATTTGGTTTTGACCAATTACTTGCACCTTTACTGGTCTTGCTGTAGATGTATTTTCTTTTGGTTTTTTCTTTCCGCATGAAACAGTAAGCAATGCTAGCACCGTCATTGCTACAATTATTTTTTTATTTATTTTCATTTTTCCTCCCTATTCTTAGTGACTTTAATTATTTATAAAAGCCTCTAAAATCCAATTAAATTAATATTTTTCTCCTATTTTTATATTTAATATTATTCCCTATTTAAAAAGTGAAAATTTCATTTTGATTATTTTATAATTCTCAGATTAAATGGTTCTTTTATTTTACCATTTAAATTCTATCAACTTTTCCAATTCATATCATTTCTATAAAATTTTTTATCTCTAGTCCAAATATGCTCCATATTTAGAAACTAGGAAATAATAATTCAATTTAGCCTGTGCATAATTTACTCTGGCTTGTCTTAAATTAGTTTCCGATTGCAACAAATTTTCCATCGTAATTAATCTGTAAGAATATCTTTCTTTTTCCAAATTATAAGATTCTTCTGCTTTTTGCACCGCTAATTGCAATGCTGCTATACTTTTTTCCAGCGATCTTAACTGATAATAAGTTTTTCTCATATTTGCTTGAACAGTTTCCAGAGTCTGATCCACTTGAACAGCTGATATTTCCTGAGTCTTTTTCGCATAATTCACATTATTTTTTCTTGCTCCCCAGTCAAATATGTCCCAGCTCCATTTTACTCCTGCTGAAGTTGTAAAGTTTTTTGTCTTGAAAATATTTCCAAACTTATCTTGACTTTGCAATACGCCATAATTTATCATTCCGCTAACTGTCGGCTTAAAATCTGCTTCCTGCACTTTTATATTTTTTTTGCTCAGATCATTTTGCTTCACAGCTATCTTATATTCTGTATTTTCCAGCGGCAATTTTGCCAAATCTTCATCCAATTTAACTGTCTTTGTAAAGTTATCCTCTACTCCAAATGGAACTATCTCGATTTGCGAACTATTTTTCACTCCGATTAAAATTCCCAATGCCTCTTTTGAAACTTCTATATTCCCTTCCTGCTCTACAATTTGCGCTTCAATGGACGCCACGCTTCTTTCTGCTTCTGTAAGTTCTGGCTGAGTTGTCATTCTTAAATCATATAGTTCTTTTTGTGTTTTTAAATTTTCATCTAACGTTTCCTTTGATTTCTGCAATACTCCCAATGTGCTCATTGCATTGTAAACATCAATATATGCTTGAACTGTACTTAAAACTGTATCTTTTCTCACTTTATCCAGACTAAGCTGCGACAATGTCAATTTTTCTTTACTAATTTCGTGATTCAGTTTCAATTTTCCGCCTGTATAGATCGGTTGCGACAATGTCAAGTAATGCTGATAAGCCTCTCCAGTTCTACTAAAACTCTTATCCAAATGCTCTTGAGCGCTTCCAGAATAACCTACTGTAAAAAATCTGTTAGCCCAGGCTCTATCCACATCAATTTTCCCTTGCTCTGTTTTCAACATCTCAATCTTAATGTCCTTATTATTTTTAATTGCCATTTCTGCTGCTTCCTGTATCGTTATTTTTTCTGCAAAACCCGGAATTGCAATTAACAATAATAATGGCACCACTATCATTCGCAATTTATTTTTTTTCATCTTGTCCTCCTATTTAATCCATTTTAATGCATTATCGATGAATTTTACAATTTCATTAATTAATTTCTGATTATCCTCTACTATCCCATCTCCCTTTGAGGAAAAAGTATATTCTTTTTTATATACAATTTTTTCAATCAAATAATTATTAATTGCCAAAATTATAAAATCTGAAATAATTTCCATATCGTATTCTCTGTTACTTTCATATCTTAAAAGTATATTTTCCTTGATAAAACTCTTAAAAAATTTTGTCATTTCTTCATGAAATTTTCCTACATTTGTATTCTGGGTAAAAGAATTCATTATTCCAATATCCACATTGTTCAAAAATTCTAGAATACTTTTAAATCTTTCTTTAATAAAATTTTCTAAAGTTTTTTTCGGATTTTCATCAATTTCTACTTTCGAATATCTTTCCATTTCAGAGTTTTTCATACTTTCCAACAACTCACACAAAAGTTCCTCTTTCGTCTTGAAATACGTATAAAAACTCCCTTTTGAAATTCCCAATGCCTTTGTTATATCCTCAACTTTTGTATCCATATACCCATTTTTCCTAAATAATTCAAAGGCCTTTTCCAATATTTTCCTCTTTTTTTGTTTTTTTATATTTTTCTCTTTCTCAACCATCTTCCTACCTAACAATAAAAATTGACTTATAAGTCATTGTATTATAATATAATTTTTTTTATAATTTGTCAATCTTTTTCTATTAACCTTATAATCTTAATATGAGCAATCTTTTTCCATATAAAATACCTTTTTATTAGATAAAGCAGTTAAGTTAATTTTTCAAAAAAAATTCTAATATCATTTTCCATTAAACTAATGGATTCATCTCTGAACCTCCCACGACTAAAGTTGCGAGTGTTCTTGCACTATTTAATAAATTTTGTTTAACAAAGAGTCTTGATCCTTTATCAGAAA
>ERZ773007.174-NODE-174-length-32424-cov-13.000649_pt1 | contig 32424 bp, 29 predicted proteins | sample MGYA00580665_ERZ773007 | MGnify/ENA primary metagenome ERZ773007 (study PRJEB29015, sample SAMEA2738122) | human oral metagenome | biome: human oral; feature: human-associated habitat; material: saliva | place: China | collected 2167 ... | reverse complement strand
TTAGCTCGGATATTGAAAAAAATATGTCTTCCATAGTCGTTTTTATGGTGATAATATTCTTCCTTTCTTTAATGATTTTCGGATGTATGTATTTAACTCTTTCAGGTTTATCAAATGGAATTATTTTTATAACAAGTTTCTTTTCAATATTATTATATATTGGTTCTATATTCCTTGTATTTAGAATGGTTATTTTTAGTTATAGTGGTGTTTCCTGTGTTGTAGATTCGTACAATTCTAAAAATAGTGGACGTACTTCATTGCCCGTATCTTACGATACAAGAGGAGTTCATGTTTTTACAGGGAACTATGATCCTGGTACTGGAAAATGGACAAACGTACACCGTGAATACTTGCAATTTGAGAAAGGTTATAAAGTTACCTCCGGTGTTTGTGAATCTAGTTCTAATGCGTCTTCCATATCTCCTCCGCAGGGGCAACAAATTCCGTAGTAAACAGGTCGTTAGATATTCATCTTTAAGAACTATTCTTACCCCCAATAGCGAGACGTCACCCTATGAAAACTTTTTCCTATAACGGTTCTGTCGAGCAGTTTACCGAAATTCTCGACTACGTCGAAGCGCATCGTGAGGAAGCCATGACTACCCGTGCTGGGCATGAGTTCATTGTGGTTTCACCTCTTTCTGAATACGAATCACTCTGAGAAAATATGTACCTGATGAATTCTCCGGCGAACGTTCGTCACCTTATGGCTTCTATAGCCCGGCTTGAGCAGCATATTCACAAAACGGGAGCGGTTTCTTTATCTGAGGGCATTTGAACCGCTCTCGGATAAAGAAACCGCTCCCGAAATGGGCGACGACTCTATGTATATGTCCCTGCTGAACGTTACACCTGTTGCCCGCTTAGATTCTGGCCGATGGGGTTTTCCGTAAGGTATTGCGGGGCTGCTGCCAATGAGGCTTCTTGCATCAAAACCTGCTGATCCTCAGGGCTCGTTGGGGAAGGCCAGCGGCCATTAACCTGGCGAAATACCAGTGCACACATAACCCGTTCACCTCGCAGATACCGGGACGTAAATGCAATCTTGCGCTTATCTGCTGCCTTGAGAACCAACCATCCACCGGGATGCCCCGAGCTATACGCATACGAATCAATCTCGTGAAAAGGGATACGGGTAACTTTGCCGTACCACGTGCACTGCTCAATATAATCTACGCCGGTTTCAACATACTGACGTTGACCCATGAGAATTGCCCAGATGCCAAACACTAAGCAGATTCCAATAATCCCAAACGCCATATATGGAGGCATCGGATTACTGCCCGAGATCAAGGCTGGGGTGATAAGGGCAAAGAGCACCCCCACAGCAACAAGGAAGTAACCACAAAATCTGTACCAACCGGGCAGCTTTGCCCTGATCGTCCCATCGGGTTGAGGCTTTACCTGCGCGGCATGTTTTCTATAGAAGTAGCCGCTAACCGCACCGATACACACCAGAAGAATCGCAGTAATAATAAAAGTCATATATCCATAATACGTGTTCAAAAACTGAGGAAGGGGAGACCAGATACGTGCGGGACCGATCTTAGAGCAAGGTTTTCTTGCCCACCTCCGAGTCTCTTGACGTTGTAGGCACTAATCCGTCACCTCCGCAAGCCCCGAGCTTTCGGAGTCTTCGCAAGGTACTGCTGAGCGGCTCTCATGGATGATTCCTCTCCCAAGACTCGTTGTTCCTCCTGGTTGTATGGGGAGGGCCAGCGGCCATTAATCTGGCGAAACGCCAACGCAGCTATCACCCGTTCACCCCGTAGAAAACGAGAGTTAAACGCTATCCTGCGTCTATCCGCCGTCTTAAGAACCAGCCAACCGCCAAGGCCCGCTGGACTATACGAGTACGAGTCAATCTCATGGAAGGGAATTCGGGTCACTTTGCCGTACCAAGCGCGGCGTTCGATATAGTCCACGCCGGTTTCAATGTATTGGCGCTGACCCATAAGAATCGTCACGATACCAAGACCGAAGGTCATAGCAGGAAAGCCAATCGCCATGTTTAGGGGCATAGGATTGCTGCCTGAACTTAAAATAAGTGAAGCAAAGGCTAAGAAGACTCCTGCTGCAATGAGAAAATAACCAAACGCGATGTACCAGCCGGGCAGCTTCGCTCGGACGGTTCCATCAGGCTGAGGTTTTATCCGCGCGGCATGTTGTCTGTAAAAATAGCTGCTTCCCGCACTAATACCTATCAGAAGAACCAACGTAGCGATAAAACTCATACCATCATCATACGTGTTCAAAACTTTCGGACTGGCGCAGAAATAACTGGAGAAACCGGTCTAAATGTATGGTAACCGAGCTTTATTGCTTTCCTGTCAAGCCTTCTGTACATTATACTGTACAGAGAAAGAAGGTGTTTATGAAAACCATGTCTTACACCGAGTCTCGGGCTCGGTATGCTGAAGTACTTGACCACGTTGAAGACCACCGTGAAGAAATTGTTATTACTCGATCGGGGCACGAGCCAGCAGTTATCCTCTCCTTGTCTGAATATGAATCTCTTCAAGAGACTGCCTACCTTATGCGCTCCCCGGCTAATGCACGTCGTCTTATGGAATCTATCTCTCGTCTTGAAGCTGGTCTTGGGTCTGAACATCAGCTGATTGAGGAATAGTTGTGAGAATTATTTTTGACGATTCAGCATGGAGCGACTATCTCTGGTGGCAGGTGCAAGATCGGAAGGTTCTCAAGCGCATTAATCTACTGATCAAAGATGTTGAGCGAAATGGTAATGAAGGTATAGGGAAGCCTGAAGCTCTCAGACATCAATTTTCAGGCTGGTGGTCACGCAGAATTACTGATGAACACCGTCTCGTATACAAGCTTACTGACGACTCTATTGTCATAGCTTCATGCCGATATCACTATGGCGCGTAGAAGGGTTGGGTGTTGCCACAAGATTCAGAATCTTGTGGCAACACCCAACCCTTCGAGGAACGAAAACCTAGATAGAGCTCGCCGAAAACCTACCTTTTCACCTGCTCCAGCGCCTCACGCTGAGCCTTGGCGATGCGCTTCTCAGAGACCGTGTACGCCGTGCCGAGTTCCTGGGCGAAGAAGCTCACACGCAGCTCCTCAAGCATCCAGTTCACGCGAGCGAGCGCATCGGGAATAAGAGTCCCCTCGGGCAGAGACTTGACGGCGGAATCGTAGGAGTCCTCCAAATCCTGCACCGTGAGCATGAGCTGATTATCTCGGTTCAGGTTCGGTCCTAGCTTCGTCAAGCGTATCTGCGCTGCCTTCAGATAGCGCGGCAGGTGAACCAACTGATCGTACCCGGTATTTGCCACGAATCCGGGGTACACCAGGTTATCGAGCTGCCCCTTCACATCTGAGACGGCGTGCATGGTGCTCAGCGAGGTTGCCTTCTTAATGGCTTTGCGCAGCGCCGCCGCCTCTGAGAGGATTTCGGCAACCAGCTTGGTGACATCAAAGACGGTATCGATCAGCTCGGCGCGCACATGCTCGAACAGCTCGCGGTATTCGGCGCGCGTGAACACGGGCGTATGAGGCACCAGCTTGTCGAGTGCGGCAACTGTGCAGTCCCGAATCAGTTCATCAATCGAGCCGTGCGGGTTCTGTGTGAACACAATCTTCTCTTTATTTGACAGGTGATCGCTCACGTACCGCTCGGGTGAGGGCACCTGCAGCTGCAGAAGACGAATAATACCGCGCCGCTGCGAATGCATCTGCTCGGCCTCGGTGGGGAAAATACGGATGCCCACGCTCGTTTTTTCGTCCACCAGCGCCGGGTATCCACTGACCGCCTGGGTCGCAATAATGCGCTGTACTTTGCGCGGGATCTCCTCGCCGGGAAAGTCAGTCAGACCCGTGGTCTCACGGATAGAATCTTGAGAATCTGCACCCTGAGCGGCGGTTTTCCCGGGTTTTGCGCCCGATCCTGCGCTGTTTTCCTCCGCGCCCTGCTGCGCCGAACCGGTTCGCGATGAGGCCCCCTGCGCGGAGTTCCCACCTGCGAGCGCCGCCATCTTCGCCACCGTATCTTCAGAAGCGCCCAGCGAATCTGCCAGGGCGGAGCGGATCTGTGCATGAAGTTTTTGCTGCAGCTCACGGATATCTTTGCCTTCGCCCAGAATCTTATTGCGGGCATCGCGCACCTGGAACGTGAACTTCAGATGATCTGGCACGGATTCCCAGTCGAAGGTATCCGGTTCAACCACCACGCCGCGCAGACGGCGCAGCACCAGCGCGAACGAGGGCAGAAGCTCGTCAGTCGCGGGGGAGTAGTCCGCCTCTAAAGACTCCAGCGCCATGCGTGCAACATCTGGGGCGGGCACAAAATTACGGCGAATCGCCTTCGGCAGCGACTTAATGAGCGCCGTTAAAAGTTCATGGCGCATCCCCGGAATCTGCCAGCGGAACGGCTCGGGGGTCAGCTGGTTCAAGAACAGAACCGGTACCTGAACCGCCACGCCGTCGCGTTTTGCCGCATCCGTGCGGGCACCGCCCAACCCTGCCCCCGGGGCGTATTCGTACCGCAAATCCAGGGTAAGTTCACCGCCGTCGGTACGCTGCACCCACTGGCGTGGGAACTGCGAATCGTCATAATCGGCAGCATCCTCATTAATAAGGTTTTCCGGGTTGAAATCGAGCAGGTTATCGTTCTCTAAACGCGCGTGCTTCCACCATTTATCGAAGGAACGAACGTCCGTCACATACTCGGGGATGCGCGCATTATAGAACTCGAAAAGCACGGCGTCATCCACTCGCAGATCGCGGCGGCGCAGGCGGGCCTCAAGCTCCTCAACCTCAGCTAGGGCACGCAGGTTGCGCTTGTAGAACTTGTGCTGGGTGCGCCAGTCGCCCTCCACCAGGGCGGAACGAATAAAAATCTCACGTGCAGCGGCGGCATCCACTCGGGAATACTGCACTGGACGGTCGGCATAAATCGTCAGTCCGTACAGTGTGCCCTTCGTATACGCCACGGCGGCACCCCGGCTTGCCGACCAGTGCGGCTCGGAATACTGCTTTTTCAGCAGGTGCCCGCCCACTTCTTCAACCCACTGCGGCTCAATCGCGGCGTTTGTGCGTGCCCACAGCCGGGAAGTCTCCACAAGCTCGGCAGAGAGCACCCAGTCAGGGTTCTGCTTGAAAAGCCCGGAACCTGGGAAGATAGCGAATTTTGTGCCGCGCGCCCCCAGATATTCGCGCGGCCCACGCGGGGCCTTGCCGTAGGTTTTCTCACGCTCCTCCTTAGCGCCCACATGCGAGAGCAGACCCGAAAGCAGGCTCTTATGAATCTCAACCTCACGCCCCGAAGCGTCAATATCGCGCCCGTTCGACACGCGGATATTCGCGGTGCGCCCCATCTCACGCAGCTGGGCGAAAAGATCCTGCCACTCACGAATACGCAAAAAGTTAATAAACTCGCGGTGGCACATCTTTCGCAGCTGCGAAGAGGAAAGCTCAGCCTGGCGCTCATTAATGTACTGCCACAACAGCAGGAACGATGAAAAATCAGATTTATCGTCCGTAAAACGGGCATGCATCTCATCGGCAGTGCCACGCACCTCAGCCGGGCGTTCGCGCGGATCCTGAATCGTCAAAGCAGCGGCAAGAACCATCATCTCTTTAGCACAGTCACGGCGCGAACCCTCAATAATCATGCGTGCCAAGCGCGGATCGACCGGGAACGCACTCATTGCACGCCCCGTAGCGGTCAGCGTCGAGGTAGTACGATGATGCTTCCCCCTTTTATCCGTGCGCGCCGGTTTTTCAGAAAGCGCCCCAAGCTCACGCAGTAGATTCACGCCGTCATTAATCGCGCGTGATGCGGGCGGCTGCACAAACGGGAAACGCGCAATATCGCCGGGCTCACGCACCACGCCGATCGCAATCATCTGCAAAATAACGGCCGCCAGGTTCGTGCGCAGAATCTCCGGGTCGGTAAACTCGCTGCGCGACGCGAAATCCTCCTCAGAATACAGCCGAATCGCAATACCATCGCTCACACGACCGCACCGCCCCGAACGCTGGTTCGCGCTCGCCTGCGAAATCCGCTCAATCGGCAGACGCTGCACCTTCGTGCGCGCCGAATACCGCGAAATGCGGGCGGTACCGGTATCGATCACATACTTGATACCCGGCACCGTCAGCGAAGTTTCCGCAACGTTCGTCGCCAGCACGATGCGCGGCCGACTCCCCGGCGTAAACACACGATGCTGCTCCGCGAGAGACAGACGCGCATACAGCGGCAGAACCTCATAGTTCATACGTGGGGACTTGGCAACCAAAGACTCTAAAGCATCGTGAGCATCACGAATCTCGCGCTCGCCCGAGAAGAAAATCAGGATATCGCCGGGCGCCTCCTTCGACAGCTCCTCGACGGCGGCAAGGATTCCATCGGTTGGGTCGCGGTCTTCGTCGCCTTCATCTTCATCAGCGTAGTCGTCCCCATCAAGCGGGCGGTAGCGAATCTCCACCGGGTAGGTACGCCCCGAAACCTCAATAATCGGGGGAGCATCATCGGGAAGAATCTGCTCGGCAAGCTCACGTTCCTCATCGCTGAGAGAGTCGTCTACCACACCCTTACCTGGTACGAAACTCGGTGCGAAATGCCTCGCGAATCGTTCAGGATCAATGGTTGCGGAGGTAATAATGACCTTCAAATCGGGGCGCTTCGGCAGAATCCGCTTTAGATACCCCAAAATAAAATCAATATTTAGGCTACGTTCATGTGCCTCGTCAATAATGAGCGTGGAATACTTGCGCAGCAGCTTATCGTGCTGAATTTCGGCGAGCAGAATACCGTCCGTCATGAGTTTGATAGCGCTGTTCTCGCCCACCTCAGAGGTGAAACGCACCTGGTAACCCACGGTCTCACCAATTTTCTGCCCCAGTTCTTCGGCGATGCGCTCCGCCACCGAACGCGCGGCAAGGCGGCGCGGCTGGGTGTGCCCAATCATGCCTTTCTCGGCAAGACCGAGTTCCAGGCACATCTTAGGCAACTGTGTGGTCTTACCCGAGCCGGTCTCGCCAGCAACAATGATGACCTGATGATCGCGAATAGCCGCCTTGATGTCTTCGCGGCGCTCACTGACGGGCAGTTCTTCGGGATAGATAATCTCAGCGGGAATCAGCGGGTTGTAGGGACGCTGTTCGGGCCGGTCCCGGTGGTTCTTGCGGTGCGCGCGTTTTTGCGGGTTTTTGGAGCGTGAAGCGTTATTTTTACGCGAGGAATTCTTGTGGGCATTACGCCGTTTCGAGCCTGACTCTGCTGTGGAAGCATCGCCGGGATTCTCACCGGATATTTGGGATGTGCGCGCGGGCTTTTGAGGTACGCGCACCGGCGCCGCATGAATGGCAGCCGCCATGCTCGCCATACTGGGCGCGGTTCGAGTGGTCTTAGGAGTATCTGTGTGTTCGGTGGGTTTCTGCTCAGACATATTGTTACTAGTTTACTCTTCTGTATTTGGTGCCCAAGAAAGCCGTGCTTTCGGCGAAGTCTTGTGTAATCTTGGAGCAGATACTAATAACCTCAAACGCAAAGGCAGGTCATGAAAATAAAACTGCGGGCTTGGCGGGAAGATGATGCCTCAAGACTCTATGACATATACCGTGCAACGCCCGATCTCGTACACCAGATGCCAGCTCTCAACTGTGTAGAAGATGCACGCACTCTTATCTGCAAAGAGTTCCTTCCGTCTTCTGAACACACAGCATGGTGTCTGGAAGCTGATAACCAAGCTGCCGGGTGCGTAGGTTTCAGATGTATGGGGCGCCAGCCTTCTGGAACCTGGGATAGAGCTTGGGTTTACTACTGGATCTCGGCAGAAACCCGAGGGCTCGGTATAACAAGTAGATGCGTGCGTGCGGCGTGCGACTGGGCACAGAATATAGACGCGTCGAATGATAGCGCTGTATCACCTGGAAAACCCGCAGAACAAGCCAAGATCAGCTACGATTTCTCAGCTCTTACATCCGCAAGGTCCCCACGTGTTCGCCGTTTAGAGCTTGGGTACCGCACCAATAACCCTGCATCAGCGGCAGTGGCACGCCATACAGGGTTCGTGGTTGAGGGCGTAGAACGTGAAAAGTTCTGCTACAACGGCGTGCTCTATGATGCCGCCATAGCCGCGCGCCTTCACAGAGACGTGGACCATATGCTGGCAGCCACCTCATCGTCTGGAGTGTCGGCAGCCCTATAAAGATTCAGGTTCTTCTTCCAGAGAACACGTAGAATCCTAAGGAACAAGCACCACTTTGCCGCGCACATGCCGGGAGCCCACAAGCTCATGAGCTTTCGCTGCCTGCTCTAGCGGGAAAGTCTGATCTACGTGAATTTTCACGATCCCCAGCGACATGAGTCGAGCAATCTCACCCAGCTGATAACGGTCGGGATGCACCGTCAGCCACTCTGCCGTAAACCCGCGCTCGCGTGCAGTCTCTAAAGGATCGGGGCTTGTGAGGGTCACGATTCGACCGCCCGGAACCAGTACATCCAAAGAATCTACGAAGGTTTGTGCACCCGTAGAATTCAGTACCACATCAAGGGTAGGACCTAGAACCTGCCGGAAATCTTGGGTTGTGTAGTCGATAAATTCTGCGCCCAAAGACTGTATAAACTCACGGTTTTTCTCAGAAGCCGTGGCGTAAACTGTAGCGCCAGCGTCGAGGGCAAGCTGAATCGCGAGATGACCAACACCGCCTGCGCCCGCATGGATCAGCACGCGCTCCCCGGAAGAAAGTTTCGCAACCTCAAAAAGTGCCTGGTATGCCGTCAATGCTGCCAGGGGAGCGGCACCCAGCTGCTCATCGGGAATATCTGCAGGGGCGTGCACAAGCTGATGGGCAGGAGCCAAAACGTATTCGGCATATGTCTTACCCGGATGCGGAAACTGCACCAGCCCGAAAACCTTCTCGCCTGGCTGGAATCCCGTGTAATCGCCCGCCGTTTCACAAACCAAACCGGCAACATCCCATCCTAAAACGGCGGGTTCTTGGTCAAGATTAATCAATGATGCCGCAGGGCCCAATCCCTTGCGCGTTGTAAGGTCTATAGGATTAACACTAGCGGCGGTAACTTTGAGAAGAACATGCCCGCGAAGGGGCGAAGGCATAGGAGTCTCTGTAAAATGCAGATTCTCGGGCTCACCCCATACGGTGAGCTGTACCTGGTGCATGGTCATGATGAGCCCCTTCTGCCGTGACGATAACGATTGGAAACATTCTCTCAAGCGCAGGTCACGGGGCAAAATAGCATGTCATAAAAGGCAACTCTCACACATGCCGTTTTCGTGGCGAGTATGTGCATATCTAGCTAAATTGAAGCCCTATCAGTTCCTGTAGTAGAGAGCTATCAGCACCGCGAGGGCTTATTGTCTAACTATAGAAACCCGGGAACCCTAGTATTACGCGATCTTCTGAATGAACGTTTCAATCTTTCCCGATAGTCGGTAAAGCATCTGTAGGTTAATAAGAACCACAGCGCTCAAGACCACGGTCAAAATAACTAATTTGAGGTAATCGATATGCTGGGTAGCAAAGATAGCGTATAAGGTAATAGCGTTAAGCGGCATCGTAAATACTGCGGTCCTGCTGCCCGGTGCCCATCCCGGAAAGATAAATGCCTCACGGATATGAAGGATAAGATGCAGAATATAAGCGATAAAGATAGCTGTGACGGTCTCAATGGAATCAAATATGACCCCGCTAAAAAGGATCAGACAAGCAACAATAAATTCTTCACCTATCATGGCAGCAATAGCTGCGGTTGAGGGGTAATGGTCTTGCCCCGCTATAAAGATTTCGTCGTGGTACCGGTTATCGCTGGAGTACTTCTCGATGTAGCGGCGCACGAAGATGATCTCCTCAAATTCGTGCACCATGAAGAGAGCGATCGTAATAAATGCAAAAGTGCCTATAGACATCCTAGCCTCCCAGGTTTCTGCATAGTTTCGTTTCTCCACGTCATTTCATGGTACGGCTCAGCGGGCTAATTGTCAGTGGTTCAATAAAAATGGTCTACCCGCTAAAGCAGATAGGCCAATAAAAAAGTGCCCTTGAAAGGATTCGAACCTTCGACTTCTTGCTCCGGAGGCAAGCGCTCTATCCACTGAGCTACAAGGGCTGACATATGAAATTTTGGTGACCGCCTTGGCACCTCAACCGGAAACTAGGCGTTTCAGCCGCATACGGCGCACAAGCGAACCTCTATATCCTATCAGATGTTGCTAGAATATGTAGCTATGACTCCCGAAGAATTATCAGCAGCAATTGCTCAAGAACTCGATAAAACTATCGCATCCGGTCAGCTTACCCTCGCAGATAACGCAGAACTTCCCCTCGCGCGCGTGGAACGCCCGAAATCTCGCGAACACGGTGACTGGGCGACTAATATTGCGCTGCAGCTCGCCAAGAAAGTTGGCAAGAATCCTCGCGAAGTAGCAGCCGTTCTTGCCGATAAAATTGCCTCAATTCCGGGAGTTTCAACGGTAGATATTGCCGGTCCAGGCTTCCTCAATATAACCCTGGATGCGGCTGCGGCAGGCACCCTCGCCGCCACTATCGTCGAAGCCGGGAAAACATACGGAACCAGCGATAAATTCGCGGGAAAAACCATTAACCTTGAATTCGTCTCGGCTAACCCCACCGGCCCTATCCACTTGGGTGGAACCCGCTGGGCGGCCGTAGGTGATGCGCTCGCCAATATCCTCGAAGCCGAGGGCGCAAATGTGGTGCGCGAATACTACTTCAACGATCACGGCACTCAAATTGATCGGTTCGTAAACTCGCTTCTTGCTGCCGCCAAGGGAGAGCCTACCCCTGAAGACGGCTATGCGGGCGCCTATATTACCGATATCAAAGATCAGATTCTCGCCCAACGCCCAGACGCGCTCGACGCCGAAAACCCCGCAGAAGTTTTCCGTGAGATCGGAACCGAGCTTATGTTCGCACAGATTAAAGAGTCTCTGCACCGTTTCGGTACCGACTTTGATGTCTTCTTCCACGAAAACTCGGTATTTGAATCTGGCGAGGCCGACCGCATCATTGAGCAGATGAAACAGGATGGTCAGCTTTTTGAATCCGAGGGCGCGTGGTGGATGCGCACCACCGACTACGGCGATGATAAAGACCGGGTGGTCATTAAATCGGATGGTAATCACGCCTATGTTGCTGGAGATATTGCGTATTTCCGCAATAAAATGACCCGTCCTGAGAACCCTGCGGACATAGCCATCTATATGCTTGGTGCAGACCATAGCGGCTACGTAGGACGACTCAAGGCTATCGCTCAAATCTTGGGGTACCGGACCGAGCAGATTGAGGTCATGATTGGGCAGCTGGTGAACCTTGTCAAGGACGGCAAACACGTGCGTATGTCGAAGCGCGCCGGTAACGTCGTCACCCTTGAAGACCTTGTAGAGGCTGTGGGTGTGGATGCGGCACGTTACGAACTGATCCGCTACTCGGTAGACAGCACAATTGATATCGACCTTGATCTGCTGGTGCAGAAGAGCAGCGATAACCCTGTCTATTATGTGCAGTATGCGCACGCCCGCACTGCGGCTGTAGAACGTAATGCCATTGATGCTGGCGTGCATCTTGCCGATGGCGTGGACACAGGGCTTCTGAATACGCCCGCAGATACTGAGCTTCTTGCAGTGCTGGGGCAATACCCGGCAACCGTGCGTACCGCAGCGGAATTCTACGAACCGCACCGTGTGAGCCGTTATCTGGAAAACCTTGCGGCGGCCTACCACAGCTGGTACGGCCTCTCGCGCGTGGCTCCAAAGGGCGATGAGCCAGTGACTGATCTGCACCGTACCCGTTTGCTTCTCAACAATGCAACACGTCAGGTACTCGCCAACGGATTGGGTCTGCTGGGGGTCACCGCCCCCGAGCGTATGTAACGCCGAACCGACCGGAAGCTGCGTACCCCGCCAACACGATGACGGGGCACGCGGCTTTTGTATATTGGTTTATCCGCTATCTGAACACCACCTATGAGCAGCATCGTGGCAGCAAGGCGTTCCGATATAGTGGTGATGGCATCACGAATCTGTGACCGTGACACAAGACCCGAGGACTATGCATGAGCGACGCACAATCCCTGTACGCCCCCGAATGGCTTACCTGCCCCGAACATCCGGCTGAGCTGAACCGTACCATCTGGACGGACTCATTTCAGCGTAATCATGGGGGAGAGCTAACTATTGACGGCATTGCAGCGAGTGAGCTTGTCAAAGAGTTTGATACTCCGCAGTACGTATTTTCGGAAGATACATTCCGAGCTAGGGCACGCGGGTACCGCCAGGCATTCGAGGATGCCTTCGCCCGGTATGGCGCGCAGGTGAGTGTCTACTACGCGGGAAAGTCATTCCTGTGCACGTCCGTGGCCCGGTGGGCGCATGAAGAAGGTTTGTGTCTTGATACGGCGTCGGGAGGGGAACTGGCGATTGCCCTGCGGGCTCAGGTTCCCGGGCAAAATATTGCGCTGCACGGTAATAACAAGTCGCGCGGCGAGATTGCGCGCGCCATCAAACACGGGGTAGGGCGTGTGGTGGCAGATTCCGTTGACGAGCTTAAACTCATCGCGGATGTGCATGCCGAGCTGAACGCAGAACGCTCCGCTGCGGGGCAGGAGCCGTATCCGGCGGTTCCCGTGCTCATTCGGATTACGCCCGGGGTACATGCCTCCACCCACGAATCTATTGCTACGGCGCATGAAGATCAAAAATTTGGGATGTCGCTTCAGCCTGGAACCGCGCGTCTTGCCGGGTTAGATGCCGATGAACTTGAGTATTGGACGAGTACCGAGAATGAATCCTACGCGATGCTTGCCGCCGGTATTCTCACCGCTATGGATTCCCTGGAATTCCGGGGGATTCACTGCCATATAGGTTCGCAGATTTTTGAGGCTCAGGGTTTCGAGCAAGCGGCAGATACTGCCCTCACCTTTATGCATGCCGTGAACCAGAAATACGGTATCAGTCTGCCTGAGCTTGACCTGGGCGGCGGCTACGGTATCGGTTATACCGAGGCCGATACCCCGCGCAGTATTGAGCAGATTACCGTCTCTATTGCGGATGCAGTCGCGTCAACCTGCGGGCGTCTTGGCCTGGCGATTCCGCATATGTCTTTTGAGCCTGGCCGCTCGATTTCAGGCCCCTCAGGGGTGACGCTCTACACTGTCGGCACCATTAAAAACGTGAGTATTGAGGATGAGCACGGTCAGATTCGAGTGCGCCGGTATGTCTCGGTGGACGGGGGTATGAGCGATAACGCGCGCCCGGTGCTCTACGACGCCGACTACACGGTTACCCTGGCAAACCGCGCCCCGGCGGGGGATCAGGTGCTTTCTCGTGTGGTGGGTAAACACTGCGAATCGGGTGATATTGTGGTGCGGTATTGCTATCTTCCTGATGACCTGCGTGCGGGGGATATTCTCGCGGTGCCAGCTACCGGTGCGTACTGTTATGTGCTGGGGTCGAATTATAACTATCTGAGCCGTCCGCCGGTTATTGCTACGTCGGCGGGGGAGGCAGCGCATCCTATTATTCGTCGACAAAGCGAAGATGAGATGTTTGCTCTAGACACGGGTTTCTAGTACGGGCACTGAATCTTTTCCGCATGATGACACCGCATGGCGCATGTTTGGGTAAGAAGCTGCACGTAATATAACGACACCCCCGTAAATGGCGGTAATGTTGGCGTCTTGACCGCGTCCAGGTGCCGCTCTCTTGATACAGTTGATGATGACGTCGCCCGTTCGTACAGGCGCGTTCACCACTCGGTCAAAATGTAGGAGATAACGTGACTGACACCATTAAGGTTGCTCTGCTCGGCGCTGGGAACGTTGGTTCTCAGGTAGCGCGTATTTTTAGTGAGGATAGTGCGGTTCTCAAAGAACGGATAGGGGCACCTGTTGAGCTGATCGGTATTGCCGTGCGTGATACTGCGGCTAAACGCCACTGGGATGCTAACTCAGCACTGTACACTACCGATGCAGACGCCCTGATTGACGCTGCCGACGTGGTGATCGAGCTGACCGGCGGTATTGAACCTGCACGAACCCGCATTCTGCGCGCTCTAGAGGCAGGTAAATCGGTGGTTTCAGGGAATAAAGCGCTCCTGGCAAAGCACGGTGTTGAGCTACAGGCTGCTGCCGATAAGTCCGGTGCACAGCTTTCCTATGAGGCGGCGGTCGCCGGTGCAATTCCGATTTTGCGCCCCCTGCGCGATTCTTTGGCAGGCGATACCGTCACACGTGTGCTGGGCATTATGAACGGCACCACCAACTACATTCTGGATCAGATGGATACCACCGGTGCAACCTTTGCCGATGCACTCAAAGACGCCCAGGAACTCGGCTATGCCGAAGCAGACCCCACCGCTGACGTTGAAGGTCATGATGCCGCATCAAAGGCTGCTATTGTAGCCTCATTGGCGTTCCACTCTGATTTCACCATTGATGACGTTCACATAGAGGGTATTACCGCCGTAAGCGCCGATGACGTTGCCGCCGCAGATGCCGACGGCTACGTGATTAAACTCCTGGCCATTTGTGAGCGAGATGGTGACGGAGTCAATATCCGTGTGGCTCCTACGCTTATTCCGCGGCAGCATCCACTGGCAGGTGTTCATGGCGCATTTAATGCCGTGTTTGTACAGGCACAGAACGCAGGCGAGCTGATGTTCTATGGCCCTGGTGCTGGCGGAGCACCGACTGCTTCCGCCGTTCTGGGTGATTTTGTGTCGTTAGCGCGCCGTCTGGTATTGGGTGGTCCAGGTGTGCCCGAGTCCTCTTACGCGCAGCTGCCTGCTACCGGATTGGGCGACATTATCTCCCGCTATTCGGTAGGCATGTTGGTTGATGACAAATTGGGCGTGCTCGCAAATATTGCTCGTATTTTCGCCGAACACGGTATTTCGGTGGATTCTTTGCGTCAATCTACTCCGCGGGATGGCGCCGCACAGATTCGCTTGGTGACGCACTCTGCCAAAGACTCTGACCTGCGCCGCGCGATCGCGGTGATCGACGGTTTAGATACTGTGCGCGAGATTATTTCCGTGATTCGTGTCGAGTCCGGTAAATAGATCAGGAAGACTAGAATTTCAGCGCGGAAATTCTCAAGTCCGCGCGAGTAAAACCATCAGCAGAAAGTAGGAGAATCCCATGGCACATGTGTGGCAGGGCGTCATTAACGAATACCGCGACCGTCTTCCGTTCGGGGACGAGGTAAAACCGGTAACTCTAGGCGAAGGCGGAACACCGCTGATTCACGCACCGGCGCTGTCAGCGCAGACTGGCAATACGGTATACCTCAAATTCGAGGGGATGAACCCCACCGGATCTTTCAAAGACCGTGGCATGACGAGCGCTATTACCGCCGCTAAACGCGAAGGTGCGAAGGCTGTTGTGTGCGCTTCGACCGGTAATACTTCAGCGTCGGCAGCGGCATATGCGCTTCAAGCGGGGATGCGTTGCGCGGTACTCGTGCCGGACGGCAAGATTTCGATGGGTAAACTCTCGCAGGCCATCGCCCACGGTGCCGATATTATTCAGATTGACGGAAACTTCGATAACTGCCTCGAAATTGCCCGTAAACTCAGCGAGAATTACCCAGTATTCTTGGTGAACTCGGTGAACCCCTACCGCATTGAGGGGCAGAAGACCGGTTCTTTTGAGGTCGTCGACACTCTGGGAGACGCCCCCGATTACCATCTGCTCCCGGTAGGTAACGCGGGCAATATTACCGCTTATTGGAAGGGATACAAGGAGTATTCAGAACCCTATACGAACCGTGACGGCAAGGTCCTAGAGCCGGTCGCCACCAAGCGACCCATCATGTGGGGTTTCCAAGCAGCCGGCGCGGCCCCGATTGTTGCAGGGCACCCGATTGACACTCCCGAAACGATTGCGACCGCAATTCGCATCGGCAACCCTGCCTCATGGGAGAAAGCTGAGGCGGCACGTGACGAATCCGGCGGCGTGATTGAAGCTGTCACCGATGAGGAGATTCTTGAGGCGCACCGCTGGCTCTCTTCCCGCGAGGGCGTTTTCGTTGAGCCCGCTTCAGCCGCTGGTGTTGCGGGTCTGCTCAAGAAACATCGCGCTGGTGAGGCTCCCGAAGGCAAGACCATTGTCATTACGGTGACAGGTCATGGTTTGAAGGATCCGCAATGGGCGCTGGAACCGGTCAACGGCGCGAAGGTTGAACCGACTAAGGCAGCCTTCGATGTTGTGGCTGTGGCAGATATTCTTGACCTGAACTAACCACCCTATAGCCTGTTAACCGATAGGTCGATGCGCCCTTGTCCGAGAAAATTTTCTTGGGCAAGGGCGTCTTATTCTGTCCGTAACCCGCTCAATGCTAGGATAAATTCTCGTAAAGTAAGTGACATTAGTGTTGTTCCACCGCTTAAACAGCACGGTATGCGCTCCTAACGTCCACATGCACCCGAGGTTTCCATGTCGAATTCCGATACCCCTATCACATGCGCAGATATTCCTGTCGGTAAAACCGTCACCGTCAAGGTTCCGGCATCAAGTGCTAACCTCGGGCCCGGCTACGATACCTTAGGGGTGGCTTTAGGGTTTTATGATGAACTCAGGGTTGAGCGTATTTCTGAAGGTTTAGAGTTTGAGCTTTCAGGCGAGGGCAGCGAGGCCGTACCGCGCGATGAAACCCATCTGGTGATTCAGGCGATGCGTTCCACTTTTGAGAAGGTCGGACTTCATGATTTCCCGGCCCTCAGGCTGACGGCACACAATCGTATTCCGCATTCACGGGGCATGGGCTCATCTGCCTCCGCTATTGTTGCGGGCGTTGCGGCGGCTTCCGGGTTGCTTCCCGAGCACGCTCAATTGAGTCGTGACCAGATTCTTCAAGTAGCTTCAGACCTTGAAGGACACCCCGATAATGTGGCGCCTTCGGTGCATGGTTCACTGTCAATATCCTGGGGCGAACTGGGGAACTGGCGCTCGCTGGTCGTACCGGTTCATTCTGCCGTTGTACCTATCGTAGCGGTGCCCGATTATGAAGTTTCTACAAAACTTGCGCGTTCGCTGATTCCTGCCGAGATTCCGCATGAGCAAGCTGCGGCAAACTCAGGCCGTGCCGCTTTATTGATTCAAGCCCTTTCGCAGGCACCGGAGTATCTTATGGATGCAACCGTGGACTATCTGCATCAGGGCTACCGTATTCCTGCGATGCAGCCGAGTGCGGCGCTGGTCGCCTATCTGCGTGATCGGCAGCTTCCCGCCGTAATTTCGGGGGCCGGGCCTACCGTATTAACCTTCTCCCGTAGCTGTGAAGAAGTCGCAGCAGCACAGCGAGCGATCGCTGAGTTTGAGGCTACTCATGAGGGAAGCGAATATGAGGGGCGTCGCCTGTCATGGCGCGTCATGCCCCTTGAAATCGATGCAGAAGGTGTTATAGTTACACAGTAAGGTGTTTTTCACCTGACATGGTTTGTCGTGTTTATTTTATCTCCCGGTCGCACGAAGAACCGCCACATCCGGGAATGGAAAGTATTTTCTTTGAACCACGTCTTTTTGTGTGTTCGCGTATGCTTCTTCTTCCGTGGGGAGCTCGCGAGGAAATATTTTTTCTGTGGTTATGTATTTTTTTGCCTCACTTCACAAGGACTTTGCCGTTTCTTGACCTCACGTAACGACGGTTCGAAAGTGAGTGCCTCGGATATATATGAGGCAATACAGCGTAGCGCGATACCGCACAGTATGCGGTATGTAGTTTCTACACTGTACGCATGATGAGAAAAACCCGATCCTCAATTCTGAGAGGATTTTCTGGGTGTCCCTGACTAAAAGGATAAATCGTTTGGCAAAGAACATTGTCGTGATCGAGGATAATGGCACCGGTTCCGGTGACGCTTTCTCCGAATTCAGCGGCTTGAAGGTCGCACAGCTTCGTACTCTCGCTCAGCAGCTCGGTATTCGTGGATACCTGAAAATGAAGAAGGCTGAGCTTGTGGAAGCGTTAACCCTGCATCAGCGCGGCGGCACCACCGAAGGTGCCGAGGCTGCCTCGACTCAAGAAAGCACGAAAACTTCTAAAAACACCCGCTCAAAGTCGCAAGATTCTCAAGCGCAGGATGAGACTCCGGCACAGAAGCGCGCGCGTAGTCGCAAGGCCGCTAAGGCAGCTTCTGAAGAAGCCGCTAAACCTGATGAGGCTTCCTTAACAAAGAAATCTTCCGAAGAAGCAGCATCTGGCGAGAGTACCGAGACCCTCGAGCACGAGGAACGTACCACTCGCCGCACTCGAAATTCACGATCTCGGAAAGACCGTGAAGCTAAGAACGGTCGCGGTCCCCAAGAGGGTAAGAATGCGGATTTGCCTCCCTTAGATGTGAAAGCAGAACTGGCTTCTGAAAGCATCGGTTCGCGTTCTGCACAACGTGATCTTCCCGAGAATTCCGCCGATTTGAAAGCCACAACTTCGGACGGCTCTACTACCCTGGACTCCATTACGGCGGCTCTGGATATGACTTTCGGCTCTGAACCTGAGAAGCCGACTAAACGTACACGCACACGCGATCGGAATAACCGTCGTAAGGGCGAAGAAGAGGCCGAAGAGCGCACTAGCCGCCGTAACAAGCGTGACCGTTCTGAGAAGAATGAGCGTTCCGAGAAAAACGATCAACGATTCGAAAAACAGAATCAGAATCGTGAGGAGCGCACTAGCCGCCGCAATAAGCGTGACCGCTATGAAAAGAATGATCGTCGTAACCGTCGTGGGGACTCCGATGAGCCTCAGGTGAATGAGGACGACGTACTGGCACCTATTTCCGGTGTCCTCGATATCCTCGATAATTATGCTTTTGTGCGTACCTCCGGCTATCTGCCCGGTCCGAACGATGTCTATGTATCCCTGGCTCAGGTTAAGCGTTACCACATGCGTAAGGGTGACCATATTCTGGGCGCTATTCGCGTGCCGCGCGAGGGAGAACAAAACTCGCGCCAGCGTTTCAACGCGCTTGTGAAGGTAGAGGCTATTAACGGGCAGCCTGTGGAAGAAGCTTCCAGCCGTCGTGAGTTCTCGAAACTTACCCCGCTGTATCCCAAGGAACGTCTGCGCCTAGAGACTACCCCGAAGAAACTGGGTACCCGTGTTGTTGATTTGGTATCTCCGATCGGTAAAGGTCAGCGCGGTCTGATCGTTTCGCCGCCAAAGGCCGGTAAAACCCTTATGCTGCAGTCGATCGCGAACGCTATTACTGCCAACAACCCTGAGGTTTACCTCATGATGGTTTTGGTGGATGAACGCCCTGAAGAAGTAACCGACATGCAGCGCACGGTCTCCGGCGAGGTTATAGCTTCAACCTTCGACCGTCCTGCTGAGGATCACACCACCGTTGCTGAGTTGGCTATCGAACGAGCTAAGCGTATGGTTGAGCTGGGTTACGATGTGGTCGTGCTGCTGGATTCCATGACTCGTCTGGGGCGTGCCTACAACCTTGCGGCTCCTGCCTCCGGCCGTATTCTGTCCGGCGGTGTCGATTCTGCCGCTCTGTACCCGCCGAAGAAATTCTTCGGTGCCGCTCGTAACATCGAAGAAGGTGGCTCGCTTACTATTCTGGCGACGGCTCTGGTAGAGACCGGCTCGAAGATGGATGAAGTTATCTTCGAAGAGTTCAAGGGCACCGGTAATATGGAACTGCGTCTGTCACGTCAGCTCGCGGATAAGCGTATTTTCCCGGCGGTGGATATTAACGCCTCCGGCACACGCCGCGAAGAGAATCTGCTCTCTCCGGACGAAGTTAAGATTATGTGGGGTCTGCGCCGTGCTCTGGCCGGTATGGAACCCGAGCAGGCTCTAAATATTCTTACAAACCAGCTTCGGAAGACCGAGAGCAACGTTGAATTCTTGCTGACCGTTCAGAAGAATGGGCTGCGCCTTGTGGATTAGCAAGGTAACCGTCTCGTAGCGGTTATCGCACAGCATTGTTCGCCCCGTACCGCCCAAAAGATTGTGCGGTACGGGGTGTGCGGTGCCTAGACCCTGTAATAATGAAGTGAAGATATACGCGAGTCCCGAAAATCGGCGCGTATACAAAGGTAAGAGAGCAAAAATGTTTGAGTCTATCCAGGTGCTCCTTGACGAGCACACTGAGCTTCAGGAGCAGCTGGCTGACCCCGCCGTTCAGGCAAATCAGGGGAAGGCTCGCCGCGTGGGGCGGCGTTATGCGGAACTCACCGGTATCGTGACCGCATATAACAAATACAAGTCCTTGGCGGATGACTTAGAAGCGGCGCGTGAAATGGCCTCAGAAGACCCCGATTTTGCGGCTGAGATTCCTACTCTTGAGGCCGAGCTTGAAGAAGCCCAAGAGAGGCTACGCCGTCTTTTGATCCCTCGTGATCCTGATGATGGTCGCAACGTTATTCTTGAGGTCAAAGCGGGCGCGGGCGGCGATGAGGCGGCTCTCTTCGCGGGTGACCTTTTGCGCATGTATCTGCGTTATGCCGAGCATAAGGGCTGGAAGACTGAGGTTATTTCCTCCACCAGTACCGATGTGGGTGGGTACAAGGATGCCCAGATAGCAATCAAGGGAACCTCCAACGAACCTGCCGAAGGCGTATGGGCACACATGAAATATGAAGGCGGCGTGCACCGAGTTCAGCGTGTTCCCGCGACTGAATCACAGGGGCGCATTCACACGTCGGCTGCGGGCGTGCTCGTATTTCCTGAGGTTGATGAACCCGAAGAGATCGAGATCAGTCAGAACGACCTGAAGATTGATGTTTACCGTTCTTCCGGTCCCGGCGGGCAGTCTGTGAATACAACCGATTCTGCCGTGCGTATTACTCACCTTCCTACGGGCATTGTTGTGGCTATGCAGAATGAGAAATCACAGCTGCAGAACCGCGAAGCTGCAATGCGCGTGCTGCGTGCCCGTTTGCTGGCGCATCAGCAGGAGCAGATCGACGCTGAGAACGCCGCGCATCGTGCCTCTCAGGTGCGCACGATGGACCGTTCGGAACGCATACGTACCTACAACTTCCCCGAGAACCGTATTGCCGACCATCGTACCGGATACAAAGCATATAACTTAGACGCGGTTTTGGACGGCGACCTTGATCCAGTCGTGCAGTCTGCCATCGAAATGGATGAGGCTCACCGACTGGAACAGGTCGGACAAGAGCAGGAATAATCCGAGGCAACGCAGAAGTGACAGGATTACGGGTCACCCCAACAGCACACCGCGGCGAAGGGCTTGATGAAGCCTTGCGCCGCGGTGCTGATGTACTGCGTCACGCCGGGATAGAACAATACCGAGCAGACGCCGAACTTCTTGCCGCATATCTGTTAGATACGGATTCTCAAGGAGTTCAGCGCGGTAGCTATGGGGAATCCTCAGTAACTCGTGCGGACGTGCAGCGGTTCGCCCTGATGGGGCGTAGGATTACGCCACAAGATTCAGTACGCTATACGGAACTGCTAGAGTGTAGAGCTCAGCGCGTTCCGTTGCAGCATATTACGGGGGTCGCACCTTTTTATCACCTGGAGATAAAGGTAGGTCCGGGTGTTTTTATTCCCCGTCCTGAAACTGAGCTTCTAGTGGAGGAAGCTCTGCGGGTCTTGGCGACATACGAGTCTAACGCTCGCCCTCGCGTCGTGGATTTATGCACGGGATCCGGGGCAATCGCCGCAGCGATTAAAGAAGAGAATCCTCAAGCAGAAGTTTTTGCGGTTGAACTTTCCGAGCAGGCTCTCCTCTGGGCACGCAAGAATCTTGATCCTCAGAACGTACACCTTATTCCGGGCGATATTCGTACCTCGCTTGAAGATCTGCCCGGATACTTTGACTTGGTGCTTTCAAACCCTCCATATATTCCTCCCCACCGCAAACCCCAGGCTCCTGAAGTCGCCGAGTATGACCCGCAAATGGCGCTTTATGGCGGGGGAGAAGACGGCATGGAAATTCCTCGGGAGGTAATCGCTCGGGCTCACTATCTTTTGCGTCCCGGCGGTTTCTTTATGATGGAGCACGATGATTCACAAGAGACCCGAGTGGCTGAGACATTAGCGGCACAGGGGTTTGTGAGCATATACTCAATCCGAGATTTGAACGGCAAACCCAGACACACCGCGGGATATAAACCCCGGTAGAGAGCGGTATATTCGGGTGTGGCTACTCGCTTATTGCGTAACCTTGTCACGCCATCCACCGCCTCGTACCAAAACATGAGAGAATAAGGCACGTGAACGCAAAGCTGTACCCAGTAACGACTGATACCGAGACCACGGAGGCCGTCGAAGCCGCTCGTGAGGCATTGAATGCCCACGAAACTATCGTGATTCCTACCGATACCGTCTACGGCATCGCCTGTGATGCTTTCTCGCATCAGGGCGTTTCGAAGCTTCTGGCTGATAAAGGCCGTTCCCGTACCATGCCTCCGCCTGTGCTGATATTCGACCTTGCAGCTCTTGCGGGCGTTGCTGACGAAATCCCAAACGATGTATATGATTTGGGCAATAAGTTTTGGCCCGGAGCACTAACGATTATTCTGTATTCCTATCCATCGCTGACGTGGGATTTGGGCGAAACCCAAGGGACGGTTGCTGTACGTGTTCCTGACGATAAGTTTGCGCTCAAGCTCCTGACTGAGCACGGTCCATTGGCGGTGTCTTCGGCTAACAAGACAGGACAGCCTGCGGCAGCTAATGCCGAAGAAGCGCTTACTCAGCTGGGTAAGGACGTCACGCTTGTTGTGGACGATGGTCCTCGTCCTGCACCACAGGAAGACGGAAGCGTTGGCGAAAGCAAACCGTCCACAATCCTGGACTGTACTTCGACCCCTTATGTTGTGGTTCGTGAAGGTGCTATTACCGTTGAAGAGCTTCGTGAGGTTGTGCCTTCAATCGTGACCCGTAGCGAGCTCAATGCTCGTAACGATGAGAAAGATAAGCAAGAAACCTCCACTCAAGAAGATACTGAGCAGAAACCTACCGGTCAGGAAGACCTTGATGAAGCATATGACCAGTGGGACGCAGAGCATTCCGGCAGCGGCAAAGAACCGGAACGGGCAGCATCCCCGGTAGCCGGTTCCATCGCAGACATGCTGTTGGGAGCCGTTAATACCGCAACCTCGCTTGCTGCCGATAAAAAGCCTGAGGTCGATCAAAAACGCTCGCGCGGTTACCGCAATAACACACCTCAGCCGGTCAAGACAGCGCAGGCTCCAGTTAAGCCGGTATCGACGGATGCTGCTCGCGCCCTTGTGCACGGCGAGGCGAAATCAGAATCTTAGAGGGCAGATAACTCTCACAAGAAAATACTGCTATTCAAAAACGGTGAGGGAATCGAGATACTAACTCTCGAATCCCTCACCGTTGCTTATTCTGTGTAGAAAAGTGTAAGGGCCTGTAGCTAGGCGTTCTTAAATCGCTTATCTTTCTTTTTACCGAGTGCAGTATGGGCATTGCGCAGCACTTCACGCACTCGCGGCTCGGGTAGAAGACCGTTTTCACGAGCCCAGGAATCGTCGAGTTCTTGTCCAAACCACATGAGCTCAACTTTGCGAACGGAACCTTGGAACCTATCGTTCATCATTTCGGAGACTGTATACCCGGTCTTAACCGCCAGATTGCACAGCCATTCAGGCAGGTGCACGGGCTTGCGGCGACCGGCATCCGCCATGGTAGAGGCTACCGTCTCGCCTTCCCACGGCTGCAGCACAATAGAGGGCAGTTCACCCTTAAAGGAGCCGACTTTAACCACAAATTCAGCCAGTGCATATGAGCTCGATACGGGGGATTTGCGGGTTCCTGCACCTGCTACAGAAGCTAACGGGGAAGAGGCTATTTTGGCGAAGACCTCGGTAGTGCGGCGCCCGCGCCCCTGCACGCTGGTGGCTCGCAGGATGCACAGCTCAACAGGTTCAGAGGTTTCGCCATGCGAGGCCTCGTGGAACGTATCCTGCAAGTCTAAAAGAGCTTCTTCACCCAAGGCTTTTGAAAAGGAGTATGCGCTAAAGGGAGCTGTGTATTCGCTCGCATCAAGAACAGATTTTGCGCCCTGAACTGCTGCCGAACTGAGGTGAATAACTCGGCGTACTCCGGTACGGTGTGCTGCTATAGCGATAACCGCCGGTAACAGAGCATTAGCACCCACTAGCGCAGGTACGTCTTGCATATTGGGGGCAGCAAGACCTGCTGCGTTAACAACAACCTGAGCCCCGGCAAACGCATCCGCTAGGGAGTCGATGATGCCTTCAAGGAGCTGAGCTTCTTCGATAATAGTTCTTGAGTCGAGTGCTCGGGTTGCTAAACGGGGTGCCTCAATGGGATCTACGCTGATTCCTTCGGCATTTAGTCGTGCCACGATGGACGACCCCACGAAGCCACTTGCACCGATAACTTTCCATTTAGACTCGGACACGTCTTTTCACCTTTCTCACCCCAAACTGTTACGGAGTGTGTATTTCAACTTTCGCATATTCGGTGGTGTTTAAGAAACAGAAATAACGTTTTAGAGTAGTACTTCAGGGCAGAAGAGAGCTAAAGCATAGTCGTGGCACAGGAGCACGTGGCGGAACTAACTTTTTGGTCTCTAGTCGAAACTGAAGCTGGAACGTAATGTTTAGCTATAGAGCTTTCGACGGGTAGAATAGCTATCTTGGGATGTCTCATATATCCGTGTGTTTATAGGTCCGCCTGAAAAGTGCGTGCTGGGGGAGGAAGCGTCGATGCCTGATGAGAGCGAAAACTCGGTGAGTGCGCCTGTCTGCGGTGTGGCACAGCTCGGTAGGCCGCGTGTTGTAGCGGTTGTTGTGACCTATAATCGTCAAGATTTATTACCCATTACCCTTGCGGGTATCGCCGCAGGGCAGGTTGTGCCGGACGCTGTTGTCGTGGTTGATAACGCCTCTACCGACGGCACGGTCGAGTATCTAAAAAATCTAAGCTATTCGCTTCCGCTCGATATCATCACATTGTCTCAGAATATGGGAGGTGCGGGTGGATTCGCCGTTGGAATCGATCGAGCGTTAGCGCGCCACAATCCAGATCTTGTGTGGGTTATGGATGATGACACTGAACCAACCGAAAACACCCTGCATGAGTCTGTTCAAGCATGGGAATCATATTCGCCGGACCGCAGCCGTCGTCCCGCCTTGATAGCTTCACGGGTTGTGTGGACCAATGGGGAAGACCATCCCATGAATACGATGCGCACTATGTTCGGTGCTGGCTCTGGGCGGCATCGTCGTGCACAAGCGGTGGGGGGTCGGCCTATACGCAGCGCCTCCTTTGTATCTTTGGTGATGGACGCTCAAGTTATTCGTCAGAATGGCGGCCTACCGATTGCGGATTTTTTTATCTGGAATGATGATTTTGAATTTTCAACCCGTCTTGCACATCATCGAGATGCCATTGCTGTACCCGCCTCGGTGGCTCGTCACCACACGAAAACTTTTGGGACGACGAATGCGAAGCCGGGCCCACGATTTTATAACGATGTTCGCAATAAATTGTGGGTTTTCACGCGAGCCCGTACTCTGAGCCCGCTTGAGAAGTTGTTATATGGCGGGTCGGTAGCAAGACTTTGGGCTTCGACGGTTCTGCGTACGGACGAAAAATCTATCTATTTGGGGTATTTCCTGAGGGGCATCAAGGATGCGCTGCATGCCCCTCGCCTTAATCGTGATGTGCTTCGCGGAGTGTACGACCTTGAATTTCCGGGGCATTATGGTATTCAAGAAGACCATGATTCCTTTGGCGCACCACAATCTCAGGCAGAGTTCTCCGTTCTGATGAGTGTTTACGCTCGGGAATCTGCTGATCATGTGGAGGCGGCTATTGCCTCGAACGCTCAGCATCAGACCCTTCGGCCTGCTGAACTGGTTTTGGTTCAGGATGGTCCGTTGCCTTCTGAAGTGCGCGCGGTCATTGACCGTTGGGTCGAACGTAGCAGGGCGGGGGAATGCGCTCCTATCGTCACAGTCAAACTGCCTCAGAACGTGGGTCTTGCCGCTGCACTCAACGAGGGGCTGAATGCTTGTTCTTACGGCATCGTTGCCCGAGCGGACTCTGACGATATTTCGGAGCCAGACCGATTTGCAACCCTAATTCCGGCGCTTATCGAGAGCGACTGTGCGGTGATGGGCTCTGCCATGTACGAAGTTGATGCGCAGAATACCACAGTAGAGGCTACCCGCCAGACGGTAACTGACGCATCTCGGTTGGCTGACATGATGCCTTCGCGCAATCCCCTGTACCACCCAACGGTGGCTTTCTACAAAGACGTTGTTCAGCGTTTAGGCGGGTATGAATATGTACCCGGGGCCGAAGACTGGTGGCTGTGGTCGCGGGTTATCTCAGCCGGTTATAAGATTGGTAATGTGCCTGAGCCATTAGTCCGTTATCGTGCGGGTGCAGGTGCCTACACACGGCGGGGCGGACTTAACGCCTGGAAACAGGATTGGGCGATTCAACGTCGACTATATACCGGGCACGCGATCTCAAAGCTCGGGTGGATTAAGAATATGAGCGTTCGAACGGCGTACCGGTTTATTCCGGAGAGTACGCGCCGTAAGGCATTTCGAGCGCTCACCGATATACGGCCTAGTAGGAACGTAGAGAATAGTTTGCAGGGGAAGGACGCATAAGTGGAGAACTATCCCACGACTCAACCGATTGCGGTGGTGGATCGCCAACGCCCCTACACCCCTAAAAGCTGGTGGCTTCTCGTTCAGATTGCACTAGATTCCGTAGCCTGGATTATAGGGCTCGTCATCGCGTTTATGCTGCGGTACAGCCTGCTTCTGAACCAGAACTCTGTCTTTGATGTGATTGATCTTCAAAGCGTGGCGCTCAGTATGGGGTTTGCGATTATTCTGCAAATTCTTGTGGGCTACGGTATGAAGGTGTACCGCGGCCTGTATTCTTACGGTTCTTTCGAGGAAGTCTGGCGTGCGGGCGCAACCGTAGGTATCGTCTCGGTGGCGCTTTTCCTCTTCAGCTACGTAGACGAAGCTCTCGGACTAGTACATGTGCCTCATGGTGTGCCGCCTATTTCGGTGGGTATTACATTGCTATTCATGGCGGCGATGCGCATGGTTAAGCGTATTTATGTTGAGCATAAGACTTTGCGTAATCTTGATGGTGAGCCTGTTATCGTCTATGGCGCCGGGTTTACGGGTCGCACAGTTATCGAAGCTCTTATGCATGATGACTCTGCATATATGCGGCCTGTTGCGGTAGTGGACGATAACCCTCAGCTACGCGGTATTAACATTCATAATGTGCCGGTTTATAACACCGGTAAAGAACTGGATGCGGTCATCAGGCGCTATGCCCCTAAAAAAATGATCGTCGCTATCACCAACATGCCGCATGATCGTTTCGACCGGGTCTGGGCACGCATGCAAAAACACGGAGTCGAAGTAACTCGTGTAGCGAGCGCCAGCGAAAAGCTCTTCGGCAACAACGTGGTAGAAACCGACGATAACGAGCTCATGAAGCTTATCCGCGGTGAAATCAACTACGATGTCGATACTGAAGTTTTGCGCAGCTACCTTCAAGGTAAGCGGGTCTTGGTGACCGGTGCAGGAGGATCTATTGGTTCTGAGCTATGCCGTCAGATCCACGAATACGACCCTGAGCTGCTCATGATGCTCGATCGTGACGAAACCCTGCTGATGGAAACAAAGCTCTCGATCACTGGCGAGTCCAGCCTGGATGATGAGCGTATTATTCTCGCGGATATTCGTGAGGGGGAAAACCTGCGTAATATCTTCCTTGAACGAAAACCGCAGGTGGTTTTCCACGCCGCAGCTTTGAAGCATGTTTCTGCACTGGAGGCATACCCTGAGGAAGCATGGAAAACAAATTCGCTGGGCACCCTTAACGTTCTATATGCTGCGCAAGCGGCGGATGTTGAAACGTTTGTGAATGTTTCAACAGATAAAGCGGCAGATCCTAAGACCGCTTTGGGGCAGTCAAAACGAACCGCTGAATGCTTAACCTCGTGGTTTGGACAGCAGACGGGGAAGACTTATGTATCGGTTCGATTCGGTAACGTTTTTGGCTCGCGCGGCTCTATCAAACCTCTGTTTACGCAGCAGATTCTCAACGGCGGTCCCATTACACTTACTGATGAGAACGCTACCCGATACTTTATGCTCATCACGGATGCTTGCCTGCTGGTGATGCTGGCAGGGGCTATTGGTCATCCGGGTGAAGTTATGGTGCTTGATATGGGTGAGCCTGTATTTATCTACGATGTTGCACATGAGATGCGTAAAGCCTATGAACGTTACGATGTTGATATTGTAGTGACCGGTCTGCGTCCTGGCGAAAAATTGGATGAAACCCTCTTTGGTGCTAATGAGCAACACACTCGAAGCACTCAAAACAAGTTTATTTCTCACTCGACGGCACCAGCTCTCAATCCTGAGGATTTGGATTATGAGCAGTGGATTCAGAATTATGAAGCGCATCGTTCTTATGAGCGTCATGGATTTACCCGCGTAGTAGATCCGCGTCAGGGTCGTCTTCTGGAAGAACACAGGGACTGAATATTGAACGATGAAATTTTGCCCCGTTAACGTCTACATAGGCGTGTACTACGTGATGAATTCGTCTTGTAGAACCAGCAGCGGGGAAGTAGAATCCCAAATTACACCCTGTTACGAGGTTTTACCGTCTAGAGGAGAGACATGAACCAGGCATCTCTGGTGCTTATACTAGCGTTTGTGTTAGGAGCGCTTCTGCCTTTTGCGGTACGCCCCCTGTTGCACGCGCTAAATATGGTTGATATACCCAATGAGCGTTCCTCGCATACGATTCCGACGTACCGGGGCATGGGGCTGGCAACCGCTAGCGCTACCTGTTTGAGCTTCGCGGTCGCTACCCTCATGGGGTGGACTGTAAATCTCCCCATCTCGTTAACTTTTTTGGCAGGCGGCGGTCTTGCTTTGCTTTTGGGATGGACCGAAGATGTCTATGGGGTCAGCGTTGCCAAGCGTGCCGGGATGCAGCTTGTTATAGGACTCGGTATTGCACTTTCTCTCGCTATTATTCAAGAGGCATCATTGCTGTGGGTTCCTGTAGCAGGGATCTTTATTGCGGGGTATATAAACGTTACAAACTTTATGGACGGCATCAACGGTATCTCCGGATGCCATGGGCTGGTGGCTGGGCTTGCCTACGCCTATATGGGTGGCGTAAGTAGTTTGCCGTGGATGACGATAGGTGGTCTGGCAGTTGCAGGTGCCTATACGGCTTTCCTACCTTGGAATTTACGCATGGGTCACAATGTTTTCTTAGGTGATGCTGGTTCTTACTTTCTAGGTGCCTCTCTTGGAACAATTGCCGTTGGTGCTTTCTATGCTGGAATTCCGTTCCTTGCGTCGATAGCCCCGCTTCTGGTTTATCTTGCAGATTCTGCGATGACTCTTATACGTCGTATGGCTGCTGGGGAGCAGTGGTACAAACCGCATCGAACCCATGTGTATCAGCGTCTGACTGACGTCGGATTGGGACATATCAGCGCAACAATTATGGTGAGTTCTGCGACTGCGATTGTATGGGCTTTTGTACTCTTTGCCTCAGATCTTTTCCTAACAGGTGCCTTTTTTGCTGGTGTTGGCGTTCTTGCCCTTGCTGTAGCCGTCATTGTTTTATACCTGCGACTTCCCGAACTACTGGATACGCGTCTGCAGCCTGCCGAGCAAGGGCACTCTAATTCCAAGCAGAATATTGCAGATCTGAACACAGAGACGCATCCTATGAGCGAGCGGAAGTCTGAAGGTTCACAGGAGTGAAACAACGGCGGCTAAATTCGATTCGGAGGGCTCTGTGGAACCCAAAATTTATCTATGGTATAGGTAAGAAAGACAATAAGCAAAATAGGGTGCAAGGCTTTTCCTGGGGGCTTTTAGCCTATCGCGAGACCGTAATGTCTGCACTGGTTTTAGTTCTTTGTTTACCGATTCTGGGAATCATATTGGGCATTCGCGGGTCGGCGGGATTTATGGTTGGGTTTCTGGTAGTCTATATATGTTTCACCATGGGCGTAGCAACTGCTTTGGGGGCACACCGTATAAAGATTGGGATTCCTCAGGCTTTGCTTGTAAGTTATGTGGTGAAGGTGTTACTCATGGCGATGGTGCTTTTACTAGTACCTATGCCAGAGGCACTTAAACACGGTTGGACGCTTGGTGGTGCCGTCATAGGAGCGGTACTGTGGTTAAGTGTCGAGGCTGTAACCATTATGAATTCAAGGATTTTGTACTTCGATCCTGAGTCTTAGCACACACAAAGGCTTACTCAGAAGTAGATAGGGAAATTTTTGACCGATTCTGAGAAGAAATGGTGGGACGGAGATAAGAAACTCCGTACCACAGGAGAACTGGTATCCGGCGGTGGATTATCCGGCGGCGTGATGTCTGTTTTGTATCTTATTATCGGCATGGCTTTTTGGGGATTGGTCGGCTTTGGAGCTGACTGGCTCCTCAATACCCGGTGGTTTGTATGGGTTGGTGTTCTGATAGGTGCTTGCGGAGGCATCTACCTGGTATATCTGCATACGAGTCGCTCTAAATAAATAGCCTAAAAATTTTAGGTTTTGCACACATTCCATCCAGTTAGTTGAGCATAGTTTTGCACCAGCAAGTAGCCAGCTAACGGCAAGAAAGGACTTGCTTTGAACGAGAACGGGTCTGTACTCGCAGAAGGCTATACGCCGCCGACACCGGCCGATATGCATCTGCCTGACTTCTTCCAGGTTGATTCTCTTGGGTTCGGCTTTGGTAAACAGATGCTGCTCGTCATCCTGTCTGTCGTAGTCGTTTCCCTATTCTTTATGATGGCTGCACGCAAGCGTGCAATGGTTCCGGGTAAAGCCCAGTTCATTGCAGAATCAGGCTATCTCTTCACCCGTAATTCACTTGGCAAAGACCTGATTGGCGCACAGCATTTCAAGCCTTTCGTGCCCCTGCTCTTTACTTCTTTCTTCTTTATTCTGATTAATAACCTTTACGGTTCAATTCCCCTTATTCAACTTCCTTCTTTTTCTCACCCAGGCAGTGCATATGCATTGGCTATCGTCGGCTACCTTACCTGGGTCGGTGTAGGTATCAAGCGCAAGGGACTGGTTGGATTTTTTAAAGATCTGACGATGCCCTCCGGAGTTCCGGGGTGGGTGTACGTTATTTTGGTACCGATTGAGTTCCTCTCGAACCTTATTATTCGTCCCGTGACTCACGCGCTTCGTCTTTTCGCTACGATGTTCGGCGGTCACATGGCAATGATGGTGGCAGCATCCCTAACTCAGTTCCTAGTGATGAGCGTCGGCGGGGCTGCAGCTTTGGGCGGTATCGCCTCTGGGGCGTTGGGTCTATTCCTCTACTTCCTGGAACTGATGATTCAGGTAATCCAGGCTTATGTCTTCACACTGCTCCTCGCGGTATACCTGCAAGGGTCAGTTTCCGAAGGACATTAAAAATAATAGGTTTTCGTAACTGGCTATCCAGTTGCGAAGAAAGCAACCCGTTTTACGGGTCGAATACACATAAGTAGCTCTGTAACTTCGGTATTTTCACTGAAGCACACACTGTTGAAAGGAATCAACATGAACGTTATTGGTTACGGCCTCGCAGCTATTGGTGGCGGCATCGGCGTGGGTCTAATCTTCGCTGCCTACATGACGAGCGTTGCACGTCAGCCCGAGTCCCAGCGTACCCTGCAGCCAATGCTGTTCATGGGTTTTGCGGTGGTTGAGGCTCTGGCGATTCTGGGCCTCGTTCTGGCATTCATCATCTAAGCTCAGATATAGCTGTTAACGAACCAACCTAAAGAACAGGAAATCCCTCAATGACTTATCTGGCAGAAGGAGGGGGCGCAGAGCACAGCTCTAACCCTCTAATTCCCAATCTCTGGGAATTGGGCATCACCGTCGTTGGGTTCGTGATTCTCTATTTCATCGTTCATAAATACGTTGTCCCGGCGTTCGAGAAGATCTACCAGGACCGTAAAGAAGCAATCGAGGGTGGTCTTGCCAAAGCTGAGAAAGCTCAGGCGGAGGCCGCAGCGGCTCGCGAAGAGTACAACCAGCAGCTTGAAAGCGCTCGTCTGGAAGCTCAGAAGATTCGCGAGGAAGCGCGTACCGAAGGCGAATCAATTATCGCAGCGGCTCGTGAGCGCGCAACCGTTGAGGCTCAGCGTATTACTGATAATGCGCAGAAGACTATCGAGGCTGAGCGCCTAGCTGCTTCAGTATCTCTTCGTCATGAAGTTGGTACTTTGGCGACTACTCTTGCAGGAAAGATTGTGGGCGAAGCCCTTGACGATGATGAGCGATCGGCCCGCGTGGTAGATCGTTTTCTTGCTGACCTTGAAACCGAGCAACAGAATGCAGGTGCAACTCGGTAATGGCAGGAGTATCTACTGAATCACTGAGCAAGGTGGA
>ERZ773007.168-NODE-168-length-33074-cov-4.240982_pt1 | contig 33074 bp, 27 predicted proteins | sample MGYA00580665_ERZ773007 | MGnify/ENA primary metagenome ERZ773007 (study PRJEB29015, sample SAMEA2738122) | human oral metagenome | biome: human oral; feature: human-associated habitat; material: saliva | place: China | collected 2167 ... | reverse complement strand
TCGCGCCCGAGGTCACGTCCATCACCGCAACGCACCTGGGCGACGTCCGGCGCGATGGCTCGCAGGGCGGAGCGCACCAGGTCGGCCCGATGGGGGCTGACCTCATTGGCCAGCAGCTGAGCGCCCTTCTGAGCGGCCCGCGCGGCGAGCAGGGCGGCCTTGCCACCGGGCCCGGCGCACAGGTCGAGCCAGCGCTCGTCGCGCCCCTCGAGGGGAGCATGTGCCGCAATGAGCGCCACCAGCTGGCTCCCCTCATCCTCAACCCCTGCCCGGGAGTCGCGGATCGCCTCGATCCGGCCCGGGTCTCCCCCGACCATGACGACGGCGAGGGGACTGATCCTGCCGGGGCGCGGCTCGACGTCGTGGACCCGGTCGGCCTTGCGGGCGGCCTTGGCCAGCGCCTCCGGAGCGATGAGGCCGGGTCTGGCGCACAGGGCCACCTCGGGGTCGGCGTTGTCCGCGGCCAGGAGCGCCTCGAGCTCCTCGCCGCTGCGACCGTGGGTGACCAGGGCCTGGCGTAGCGCCTTGACGATCCACTCCGGGTGCGACTGGGTGCGGGCCAGAGCGGTCGTCTCATCGGGTGCGTCCCGGCGTAGCTCGTCCATCCAGAAGTCCAGGTCCCGTCCGCTGAGACGACGCATGACGGCGTTGACGAAGGTTGCCGCGCCGCGCCCGCAGGAGGTAGTGGCAAGGTCCACGGTGGTGCTCACGGCGGCGTGCTGGGCAACCCGCATGCCCATGAGCTGGTGGGCCCCCAGGCGCAGGACGTCGAGCACGGCAGGATCGATGCGCTCCAGGGGGCGGTCCGTGCAGGCGGCGATCATCGCGTCGTAGCGACCCAGCAGCCGCAGGGTCCCGTAGGTCAGTGCGGTGGCGAAGCCGGCATCGCGCCGATCCAGGTCGGCGGTCTCCAGCAGCTCGGGCAGGAGGAGGTTGGCGAAGGCGTCATCGCGGCGAACGCGGGTCAGCACCTCCAGAGCCACTTCACGCGCCGAGTCAGATCGGCCCCGCGCCGAGCGCGTCGACGCACCCGCCTGCGGGCCGTCCTGCTTGAAGGAGCGCCGGCCCCGGCCCTGGCCGCGTCCACCCTCGTGGTGACCGCCACGCCCGCTTCGCCTGCCGCCTTGCTCCCGGCGTCTGCCAGGAGCGCCACCCCGCCCATGGCCTGCGCCTCGCCGGTTCTCGTCGTGGTCGCCCGATGCGCCCCGGCGTGTCGATCGCTCCCCCATCAGCTCATCGCCTCACCGTCGTCGTTCGTCACGCACGAGGTCCCCAGGACGGCCCCCACCTCCGGGCGCGCTCCCCGGGCCCAGGCGTCGGCAGGCATCCAGCTGCGCCCCGCGGGCGCGACCTGCCCCAGGCGGACGGCGCAGCCCCCGGTTCCCACGAGAACCTCGTGCTTGGTGGCGCGCAGCTGGCCGGGCAGCAGATCGGTGACCTCCGGGACCGGGGTGACCGGCCCCAGACGGAACCTGGCCCCCTGGTAGGTGGTGTGGGCACCCGGCGCCGGAGTGACGCCCCGGATCCGACGGTCGATGGCAAGCGCCGGATCCTCCCAGCGGATCAGACCGTCGGCCGAGGAGAGCATGGGGGCCAGCGTGGCCAACGCGTCGTCCTGAGGCTCCGGATGCACGCTGCCGTCCTCAACCCGGCGCAGCACATCGAGGACCAAGGGCGCCCCGGCCTGTGCCAGCCGCTCGAGCAGGTCCCCGCTGGTGTCCCGACCGCTGATGGCCTCCGTGAGTCGGCCATAGACGGGGCCGGTGTCGAGCCCCTCCTCGAGGCGGAACACGCAGGCCCCGGTGACCTCCTCACCGGCGATGACCGCCCGCTGAACCGGGGCGGCGCCCCGCCACGCGGGCAGCAACGAGAAGTGGAGATTCAGCCAGCCGTGCTCAGGGACGTCCAGCAGATCGGCCGGGACCAGGCGACCGTAGGCGACCACGACGGCGACGTCAGCCTTCAGAGCGCCGACCCACGCGTGCACGTCGTCGGCCTGCTCCCCCTTGAGGGTGGCCGGAGTGCGTACATCGAGCCCCGCATCGCGAGCCACGGCCGCCACCGGCGAGGGGTGCAGTGTCCGGCCGCGCCCTTTGCGAGCGTCAGCACGGGTGAGGACCCCGACGACGTCGTGCTCACTGGCGATGAGGGCCTCCAGGGTGGGCAGGGCCGCCTCGGGGGTTCCGGCGAAAAGCACACGCATGCGGCTGAGTCTAAGGGGCGACGTCACCCAGTGCGGGGTTCAATGCCGGTCCGGCGTGGGGAGCAGGCCTAGCGCGATGAGCTCGGAGCGCAGCCGTCCCACACCGGTGAAGTGGTGGGTGCGCATTCCCAGGCGGCCAGCCGCCTCGATGTTGACCGCCGAGTCGTCGACGAACAGGGTGCTGGAGGCCTGGAGACAGTAGCGACTCAGAAGAAGGTCGAAGATGGCGGCATCCGGTTTGGCCAAGTGCTCGCGCCCGGAGACCACGATGCCCACGAAGCGCTCGAGCTGGGGAACTAGGAGCCTGGCCCGCTCGAAGGGCGCGGCGTCGAAGTTGGTCAGCCCGTACAGCGCCACGCCCCTCTCAAGGAGGTCGTCGAGCAGGGCGGCCATGCCGGGAACGGGACCCGTCAGCGATTCGGCGAAGCGCTGCCGGTACAAGGAGAGGATCTCCGCCCAGTCGGGGCGGCCGGGGTGGGCCCGGGTGCAGTCGGCGAGCACCTGTTCGAAGGGCTCTCCCCGGTCGAGTCGCTCGTTCCAGGACAGGAACCCTCCGTCGACCACGAACTCCTCCCAGTCGTCGGCCAAGACGTATCCGGCAACGGCAGCCATGGGCTCCCACGCGTACAGGACGTTGCCGTAGTCGAGGACGACGGCACTGACGGCGTCTACGGGGCTGGAGGTCGTGGCGAAGGGGGACGGCGCGTTCACGTCCGCCATCCTCCCACTCCGTCGCCTCGGGACTCGGGTGGCTCCATCCGGAACGGATCGCCCTTGACGTTTGTGAGTCACCTACTGACGCGGGTCCGCCGCATCGGCGGTCCAGGGGCGCTCCACAGTAGCGCCCGAAGCAGCAAAGTGCCTGGTGGGAGCAACATCACCCTTCGACCGAGAACGCCCGATCGACATGTTTGAAACTTCTTTCTACCAGGAGGTTTCCAAGCCCCAGGAACTCTGGTACGCTCGTACCAATCCGGTACGGGCGTACCACTTTGACAGTCAGAGCGCGTGATGCGCGTCATGATCCACGTCGGCGACACAGTGCTGTGTCAGAGAGGGAGTCATGGAATTTTCCGTAGATTCCGAAATCGGGAAGCTTCGCCAGGTCATCCTGCACCGGCCCGGCAACGAGATGCTCCGACTCACTCCGCAGAACAAGGACCACCTCCTGTTCGATGACGTCCTGTGGCTCGAGCGGGCCCAGGAGGAGCATGACCAGTTCGCACGCGTTCTGACCGACCGCGACATCGAGGTGCTCTACCTCAGCGACCTACTGGCCCAGACCCTGGAGGTACCCGAAGCCAGGCAGTACGTCCTGGACCGAGTCGTCAACGAGAACACCAACGGCCCCAGCGCCGCCGATCCGCTGCGCGCCCTTGCCCAGAGACTGTCCGGGGCCGAGCTGGCCGAGGTGCTCATCGCCGGGATCACCAAGGCCGAGCTGCTCGAGCGCACCTCATGCCCGGACTCGCTCGTGCTGGCCTCCATGGACGACGACGACCTGCTTCTGCCGCCGTTGCCCAACCACCTCTTCACCCGCGACACGTCCTGCTGGATCTACAACGGCGTCTCCATCAACTCGATGATGATGCCGGCCCGGCAGCGCGAGACCATCAACTACGAGGCGATCTACCGCTGGCACCCTCTCTTCGCCGGCTCCGACTTCCCCGTGTGGTCCGAGGGCACGCAGGCCGGCCCCGCCACCGTGGAGGGTGGAGACGTCCAGATCATCGGCAACGGCGCCGTTCTGGTCGGAGTCTCCGAGCGCACCACCTCGCAGGGCATCGAGAGGCTCGCCAGCCGACTGTTCGCCGGAGGCACGGTGAACCGGATCATCGCCGTCGAGATGAAGCGGACACGCGCCCAGATGCACCTGGACACGGTGATGACCATGGTCGACGTCGGCACGTTCACCATCTACGGCGGCCTGGGGAAGCTGCCGACGCTCACGCTGCGCCCAGACGGAGACAAGCAGATCAGCGTCACGCGCAACGCCCCCGAGGACATGTACCGCGTCATCGCCCAGGCCCTGGGTGTCGACGAACTCGACGTCCTCATCACGCCCCAGGACTCGATGGCCGCCGCTCGTGAGCAGTGGGACGACGGCTCCAACTCCCTGGCCATCGCCCCCGGTGTCATCGTTACCTATGAACGTAACGTCAACACGAACGAGTACCTTACTTCCCATGGCATCGAGGTCCTGACCATTCCCGGCTCGGAAGTCGGTCGCGGTCGCGGTGGTCCACACTGCATGAGCTGCCCGACCCTACGGGACCCGCTTGCCTGAGTCGGCCCTGGCCGACACATAAGAAGAACTGTCAGTACATCATCACACTGGACGAAGGAATCCTCATGTCCCACCCCCTGCACAACCGCAGTTTCCTCAAAGAGCTCGACTTCACGGCTGAGGAGTGGAGCTCCCTGCTCGAGCTGGCCGCCCAGCTCAAGGCGGACAAGAAGGCCGGCCGCGAGGTGAAGCGGCTGACCGGTAAGAACATCGCTCTCATCTTTGAGAAGACCTCGACGCGCACCCGCTGCTCCTTCGAGGTGGCCGCCTACGACCAGGGCGCACAGGTCACCTACCTCGACCCCTCCGGATCCCAGATGGGCCACAAGGAGTCCGTGGCGGACACCGCTCGGGTGCTGGGCCGCTTCTATGACGGTATCGAGTTCCGAGGCAAGAAGCAGGAGCACGTCGAGGCCCTGGCTGAGCTCTCCGGCGTCCCGGTGTGGAATGGACTGACGGACGAGTGGCACCCCACCCAGATGCTCGCCGACCAGCTGACCATGCTGGAGCACTCCGACAAGCCGATCGAGCAGATCTCCTTCGCCTACCTCGGCGACGCGCGCAACAACGTTGCCAACTCACTGCTCATCTCGGCGGCCCTCATGGGAATGGACGTGCGGATGGTGGCCCCCAAGGAGCTGCAGACCTCTCCCGAGGTGGTGGCTCAGGCCGAGAAGCTGGCCAAGGACAGCGGCGCCCGCATCCTCATCACCGACGACACCGCCCAGGGCGTCAAGGGCGTCGACTTCCTCTACACCGACGTGTGGGTCTCCATGGGTGAGCCCAAGGAGGTCTGGGACCAGCGCATCGCCCTGCTCGCGCCCTACCAGGTCAACGCCCAGCTGGTGGAGGCCACCGGCAACCCGGACGTGAAGTTCCTCCACTGCCTGCCGGCCTTCCACGACCGCAACACCACGGTCGGCGAAGACATCTTCGCCAAGACCGGGATGGAGGGCCTGGAGGTGACCGACGACGTCTTCGAGACCGAGCGCAACGTCGCCTTCGACCAGGCCGAGAACCGTATGCACACCATCAAGGCCGTGATGGTCGCGACCCTGGGAAAGTGGGACTGACTTGTGAGAATCGTCGTCGCCCTCGGAGGAAACGCTTTGCTGCGTCGGGGGGAGAAGCCCGACGCCAGTACCCAGATCTGCAATGTCGAGATCGCGGCCCACGAGCTGGCCAAGCTGGCGGAGAAGCACGAGCTGGTCCTGACTCACGGGAACGGCCCCCAGGTGGGGGTCCTGGCCCTGCAGTCCGCCAATGACGAGCGCCTCTCCGAGCCCTACCCCTTCGACACCCTCGGCGCCCAGACGCAGGGCATGATCGGCTACTGGCTGCTGCAGGCCATGCAGAATGCCCTGCCTGGTCGCCACGTGGCCGCCATGGTCAATCAGACCCTGGTGATGGCCGGTGACCCGGCCTTCTCCAACCCCACCAAGTTCGTCGGTGAGGTGTACACCAAGGAGGAGGCCGAGAAGCTGGCTGAGGAGCGGGGCTGGGTGGTCAAGCCCGACGGCGAGCACTACCGCCGCGTCGTCGGCTCCCCCATGCCGCAGCGCGTCATCGAGACCCGTCTAGTGCGCACACTGCTGGATGCCGGCGCGATCGTCGTCTGCTCCGGGGGCGGCGGTGTGCCCGTCGTCCGCAGCGAGGAGGGCAAGCTCAAGGGTATTGAAGCCGTCATCGACAAGGACCTCACGGCGTCGGTCATGGCGGAGGCCCTGGAGGCCGATGCGCTTCTTATCCTCACGGACGTTGATGGAGTGTTTCGGGACTTCGGGACCGAGAACCAGAAACAGGTTCCGAGGGCGACGCCGGCAGAGCTGCGGTCCATGGGACTTCCCAGTGGTTCCATGGGACCAAAGGTTGAGGCGGTGTGCCGATTTGTTGAGCTGACTGGCGACATGGCTGCAATCGGACGTCTTGAGGACGCCGTTTCCATCATTGAGGGCCATGCAGGGACTATCGTGACTCCCGGGGGAAACTACGGGGGGCCGGACGATATCCACCCCCCAATTCCCGAGCAGCTCGACACGCGCATCCGCAGGGCCTGACCGGCGCAACGGCATCGGTCTTTCAAGGAGGTGGTGAACACCCTTAACCCACAATGACCGTGCCACGGTTCAGCAATCATTCTTATACTCAGATACTCCTACGGCTACATTTGCCGTTCGTTCAGAGTGGAATGACTATGTTGAGCCATAGACACATCACTTGTCTTCATTCACTCATCACACATCGAGCACAAAGGAGTGACTTACTCATGACGAAGATCGTCAACTCTTGGAACGACTTCGACCCTCTCAAGCGCGTCATCGTCGGACGCGCCGACTTCTCGGTTATTCCTCCCGAGGAGCCCGCCACCTCTGAGAAGGTGCCGATCGACTCCGAGATGCGCGGTATGTGGGGCCCGCGCCCCACCGCCACCGTTGAGGCCGCCAACGAGCAGCTCGACAACTACGTCAAGATCCTCGAGGGTCTGGGCGTCCAGGTGGACCGCCCCACGCCGCTGCAGTGGAACCAGGCCATCCAGACGCCTGACTTCCGCACGGAGTCGGGCTTCACCCAGATGCCCCCGCGTGACATCCTGCTCACCATCGGTGACGAGATCATGGCGTCGGCCAACTCGTTCCGCTGCCGCTACTTCGAGTACCTCGCCTACTGGCCCCTCATGAACCAGTACTTCGAGGAGGACCCGGAGTTCAAGTGGACCCAGGCCCCTCGTCCGCGGCTGACGGACAAGTCCTACAAGCACAACTACTACGACGAGCGGATCTCCCTGGAGGAGCGCCTTGAGCGCACCGCCGCCAAGGACTTCGTGACTACTGAGGTCGAGCCGATGTGGGACGCGGCCGACGTCATGCGCGTGGGTAAGGACCTGTTCATCCAGCACGGTCTGACCACCAACCGCAAGGCCATGGAGTGGTTCAAGCGCTACTACCCGGACCTGCGGGTGCACGCGGTGAACTTCCCCGGCGACCCCTACCCGATCCACATCGACGCCACCTTCGTGCCGCTGCGGCCCGGGCTCATCATCAACAACCCGCACCGCCGCCTGCCCGAGGAGCAGCGCAAGATCTTCGAGGCCAACGACTGGCAGATCGTCGACGCGGCTCCCCCGGCCCACGAGGTTCCGCCGCCGCTGTGCTACTCCTCCGTCTGGCTGTCCATGAACTGCCTGGTCATCGACCACAAGACCGTGTGTGTCGAGGCCAGTGAGGTCCACCAGATGGAGCAGATGGACAAGCTCGGCATGAACGTCATCCCGGTTCCCTTCCGTGACGCCTACGCCTTCGGCGGTGGTCTGCACTGCGCAACGGCCGACGTCTACCGTGAGGGTGGCTGCGAGGACTACTTCCCCAACCAGGTCGCTGACCCGACTCTGGTCTGATCTCAAGGGTGCGGGGCGGCGGCTCATGGGACCGGGCTGCCGCCCCGCACCTTACCCGGCTCTGCTCTTCGCAGCGCGGTCAGCGGACGCTCCATAGGACTGGGAAGGCCCTCCTGACCGCGTGAGACCTGGCAAGGATGCCGGTCCGTCGCGCACGCCGGGGGAGAACTCAGGAGACACAACTGTCATGTCACAGACATCGTCCGCTGAATCCTCTGTCACAGAGTACGTCATGAACAAGAAGCTGGGCGCCATCGCCATGCTTCTCTCCGCCACCGGGATGGGGCTTGTCGGCACCATCAGTCGTGGTACGACCGCCGGCCTCGCTCACGCCGACAAGTCCGTCATCGGTTCGTTCCTGGCCTTCGGCCGCATGAGCATCGGACTACTCGGGTTCATTCTTATCCTCATCTTCACCGGGAAGTCCGAGCTGTTCAAGAGCACCCGCCTGAGCACCACCGTGATCCTGGGAGGGGTCAGCATCGGCCTGTCCCTGGGCTGCTACATCTCCTCGACCCTGATGACGACCATTTCCAATGCCGTCTTCCTCATCTACACGGGACCGTTGTTCTGCGCACTGCTCGCACGCATCTTCAGAAAAGAGAAGATCAGCGTGCTCTCCGGCATCTTCCTGTCTCTCGTGTTCATAGGAATGCTGCTGACCATTGGAATCATCGACTTCAAGAACGGGAGTCTGACTTTCGGACTGGATCTGTCGGCCTCAACTCCAGAGTTCCCTCAGAAGAGCCTAGGGGATCTTTTAGGTCTGTTGTCCGGCATCTTTTACGGTCTGGCACTGTTCTTCTACGGGTACCGCAAGGATGTCGATTCAATCGTCCGCGGTGTGTGGAACTTCTTCTGGGCCGCCTGCGCGACGCTGGTCATGTCCATCGTCTTGCGTCCTTGGCACGGCGTTTCCACCTTCACCGCCACTAACTGGATGTGGGCAGTGGCCCTCTTCCTCGTCTGCGGCCTCTTCGCGCTGGGATTCCTGGTCGTTGCAGGGCGCAACCTGCCCGCCGTTGAGTACTCGACGATCTCCTACTGGGAGTGTCTGGTCGCCATTCTGTGCGGCCTGCTCGTCTGGGGAGAGAAGCTCACCCCCATGGGGATGATCGGCGGACTGCTCATTGTCGGCGGTGGGTTGGCCCCGATCATCGTGGATGCCATCGCCCGGAAATCACGCGCCTCCACGTCCTGATCCTCCTGTGATCCTGTCTGCCTGCACCAACTCCCAGCGGGCAGACAGGATCGCATGTAGAGTCATCAACGTCTCACCTTGGGATGACCATTACGTCATCGTCGACATCCACCGAGCCGGAGTCATAGGCTATGAACACCTCCCACTCAGGAAGCACGAAGGACCATCATCTGGACTCAGAACGGAGTCTCGCACTGAGGCGTGCAGCGAAGGCGAGCTTCATCGGAAACTTCATTGAGTGGTTCGACTACGCCTCGTACGGATACCTGGTCACCGTCATTGGTCACGCCTTCTTCCCAGAGGCAGATAAATCAGTCCAGCTGCTCTCAACATACGCAGTATTCGCGATGTCCTTCATTCTGCGCCCGATCGGCGCCGTCGTATGGGGGGCGTGGGGAGACCGTTGGGGACGCCGTTGGGCACTGTCCTGGTCGATTCTTATCATGTCCGGATCAACATTTTTCATCGGTCTCCTTCCCACGTACGCGGCTATCGGCATGGCAAGCGCCATGAGCCTCCTTGTCCTGCGAATGATTCAGGGATTCTCCGCCTCCGGCGAGTACGCGGGTGCCGGAACCTTCCTCGCCGAGTACGCACCTCCGGCTCGGCGCGGTATCTACACGTCGCTGGTTCCGGCTTCTACCGCCTGTGGCCTCCTTGCCGGTTCTCTCATGGTGACCGGTATGTTCTCGATCCTCAGTGACGATGCCATGAATACCTGGGGGTGGCGAGTCCCCTTCCTTCTGGCGGGGCCACTGGGTCTCATCGGCCGCTACATCCGGGTGCACCTGGAGGACTCTCCCGCATACCAGGAGATGCGCGCGGAGATGCCGCAGGAGCAGAAGGCCACCAGCTGGTCCGAGCCGCTGCGACTGCTGCTGCGAGACCACCTGCATGAGACCCTCATTACCTTTGGAGTCTCCTGCCTCAACGCCGTTGCCTTCTACATGCTTCTCACCTACATGCCGACGTATGTTCACGAAGAGCTCGGGTTCTCCCAGGACACCTCCACTCTGGCTACCTCGGTGATGCTGGTCGTCTATATTGCGGCGATCTTCCTCATGGGACACCTGTCGGACTCATTCGGGCGTCGTCGGATGCTCATCGCCGCCTGCGTCGCGTTCATTGTGCTCACGATTCCGTTGTTCGTTGTGATGACGAAGGCTGCGGGCATGCTTGCAGCGGTCATCCTGTGTCAGATCGTCTTCGCTATAGCGTTGACGGCCAATGATGGAACTCTGGCCACCTTCCTGGCTGAGTCCTTCCCAACCAACGTGCGCTACTCGGGCTTTGCCCTATCCTTCAACGGGGCCAATGCGCTTCTTGGCGGAACAACGCCGTTCATTGTCACATGGCTCATCAAGGTCACTGGTTCCCCCCTGGCGCCTGCGGTCTATCTCACGGTGATCGCGCTGATCGCCATGGTGGCAATCTTCCGTTCTCGTGCGATTCATGGGTCGGAGCTGACCGAGGAGCAGGCTCACTCCGAACTCTGACCCACTCACTGAGAGCATGAGGCGACAGGTTGAATATAGCCTGCTTGCTCACGAGGCCATTATCACCGTCTTGTTACGGACTTCAACGCGTCGTCGTCGTAAGATGATGGGCATGGCTCGTACTGATGCAGATGACGCTGGAAAGGCAGCGAGTAGTGATACTTCCGTGTCCGCAGGCTCTCGCACGGAATCGCGAGTGACCCCGCGAGGTGAGGACCGTCGTCAGACCATCATCGAAGCCGCGGCGGCCATCATCCGTGAGTCAGGACCGTCCGCGATCAGCCACCGCAGTGTCGCCAAGCGAGCCGGGTGCTCCTTGTCCGCGACAACCTACTACTTCGACGGCTTGGAGGATCTCCTCCACCAGGCGGGGCTGGTCAACATCGGACTGTGGGCGTCTCGGGCGGAGCACGTCGCTGACCGGGTGGAGGCCTTCAAGGGCGTTCCGGACGTCCCCCAACGGGTGCGGTTCATCCTCCAAGCGACTCTTCCCGCCCATGGGGCCTACTTCGGGCACTATCTTCAACTCATCTCAGCCAGCCAGGCATCACCGGTGAAGCACGCCTACCGTCAGGGGCGGCAACGTCTCAATGCCGCACTGCGCCGCGTGCTGCGCCAGCTCGACAGCCCGCTCGAACCGGAGATGGTCATCGCTGTCGTGGATGGTGCTGCGGTCACCGCGCTCAGCGAGGGGTGGAACGTCAAGTCCACCGCCGCAGGGCTACTGACGGATCTCATCTCCCTGGCCCATGGCATGCCGCCCTTCCAGGCGCCTGGTGGCACAGTGAGCGCTGCGTCGCCTCATGGCTCCCCTGCCACACCGGCCGTCGCAGCGGTGACGGGTAGCACCGCCGACTAGTGTGCCGTCCGAGCGGGCCTGCCTCCCGCCTCGATGTTGATGGCCCCTCACCACAAACGGGTGGGATCGAGCTCAACACGAACCGGCTCCTCACGGCGGGCTGATCGGTCGCGCAGTCGTACCCCGAGCATGGTGGCAAGCGCCTTGCCACGTGACAGCGGAGCACGTACCAGGGCCCTGGCCGCGCCGGGGAGCACCTGGCCGTGAACGGGCGGTGGCGCCACCGGGCCGAGCACCTCAAAGCCATCGGCTTCGGCCTGAGCCAGGAGGGACTCCACGCCGCGTACCGGCCCGTCCAAGCGGGCCACTCGCCATGCGGGCGGTAGGTGCAGGTCGGCCCGCTCCAGAAGGTCTCTGCGGGCGAATCCCGCCTGGTCCCATCGCACGAGAGCCTGTGCCGCCACCGGATCCGGGCCTCCCAGAAGGACAACGCGGGCCGACGGCGCCGCCAGCACCACGGCATTGGACCACTGGCGCAATGCCTCGCTGGCAGCACCAAGATCGGGACGGGAGGACAGTGCGGCGCCGTCGAGAAGTAGGACAGCCCGGTATCCGCCCTCGGCCACCGGCTCCGCCCCGGGCGTGGCCACCACGAGACGTGGCGCGTCGTCTACCTCGTCGATGATGCCGTGGGCCTCCCTGGCTCCTGAGACCACTACGGGGACGCCGGGAAAGGCCCGCCCCAGCTCCTCACCCGTACGCGTGGAACCGACCGTCGCCATCCTCAGTCCATGGCTGCCGCACTCGGGGCATTTCCACCGCCCCACCGTACGAGCGCACCAACGGCAGGAGGTGCACCCCCGTTGGTCCATCGCCAGCGGGCCGCCGCAGACAGCGCACTGAGCGGCTTCGCGGCACTGGGCGCAGGCCACCAACGGCGCGTAGCCGGCGCGCGGCACCTGGATGAGAACCGGTCCGTCCTGCAGGGCGCGCCGCAGTGCTTGATGGGCGAGCGACGGGAGCCGGGCCGCCCCGGATGCGCCCTCCCGGTCCAGCTCTGCCGGGCCAGGAACCTCTACACGAGGGACAACGCCGCGCACAATGTGCCGTGGCGCCGCCAGATTCTGGCACCATCCCTGCTCGACGAGCGACTGCGCTTCCACGGAGCGGTTGAATCCACCGATGAGCAGGCTGGCTCCATCCAACGTCGAGCGCAGGGCCAGGACTGTGCGCGTATGACTGTAGGGGGCGTGAGGCTCTTCCAACCGGTTGTCCCCGTCGTCCCAGACGACCGCCAGACCGAGCCGGTGCACCGGGGCGAAGGCCGCCGCCCTGGTGCCGACGACCACCCGGGCTCGCCCCAGCAGGAGAGCCAGGAACGCCCGATAACGGCGTGCAGGACCGTGCTCGGCTGAGAGCACCACCACCGGTTCCCCCTCCAGGTCGCGCCTGAGCCGGGCTGCCAGGGTCTCAGCCTGATGGGTCGTTGCCACCACGATGACGGCGCCGCGAGAGCTCGCCAAGGTGGCCTGGATGGCTCGGGCCAGGCACAGCTGCCACGGCGACACCACCGGGACGGGCCTGCCGTCGTCGTCCGACGAACGTGCTTCGGGCGGCGGCAGCTGCGCCGGCAGGGCGGACCAGACTGCGCGTGGAGCCTCACCGTGAGCCAGCCGTCTCAGGAACTCCTCACCACCGTCGTAAGGCTGCCAGCTGAGCTCACTCGAGGACGGCGGCTCCCAGGTGGGAAGTGCGAGGGGAGCCTTGTCCCTCTCAGCCTTCTCCGTGGTGGCGTGCCTGGCCGGAACCGCAAGACGGATGACGTCGGAGCGTGTTCCGCAGCTGCGGGAGGCAACGGCCTCGATGAGGCGACGCGAGCCCTCCGGCAGGACCGGGAGGTCGGAGACCACTCGCCGCAGAGCCGAGAGCCGACCGATATGGGTGGTTGTGGACCCTCGCTCCCAGATCCATCCGCGCATCTCCTGCTCACCGAAGCGAACCATGACCCGGGTGCCAGGCAGGGCCTGCTGCGCCATCGCCGCAGGAACCAAGTAGTCGAAGGTGCGGTCGAGGTGCGGCACCGGGGAGTCCAGGAGAACCCTGGCCACGGGGTCACGGACCCCGGCCACCGTCACCGTGCGCAGACCGGGCTCCGGCAGCTCCAGCAGCTCACCCTGCCTGCTGACGCCGTAACCACGTGCGGGGCCATCCGACTCACCGGAGGCAGAAGCGGCGTCGTCGTAGCCGGTTGCCATACAACCCCTCGGAAGTCTCCCGCCCCGAGTACGCGGGACTCAGACGGCCTGGCGCAGGGCCTCGACGCGGTCGGTGGCCTCCCAGCTGAAGCCGGGACGCCCGAAGTGGCCGTAGGAGCTGGTGGCGCGGTAGATGGGACGCAGCAGGTCGAGATCGCGCACGATCGCGGCCGGACGAAGGTCGAAGACCTCGTTGACGGCCTTCATGATGCGCTTCTCAGGAACGGCCGCCGTCCCGAATGTCTCCACGTAGACGCCCACGGGGTGAGCGGAGCCGATGGCGTAGGCCACCTGAATCTCACACCTTCTGGCCAGTCCGGCTGCGACGACGTTCTTGGCGACCCAGCGCATGGCATAGCTGGCGGAGCGGTCCACCTTCGAGGGGTCCTTTCCGGAGAAGGCACCCCCGCCGTGGCGGGCCATTCCGCCGTAGGTGTCGACGATGATCTTGCGTCCCGTCAGCCCGGCGTCACCTGCCGGACCACCGATGACGAACTGTCCCGAAGGGTTGATGAGGACGTCGGTGTCGGCGGTGTCGAGCTCGGTACCGGCCTCTACCTGGGCGGCCAGCACCGGCTCGATGACCTCCGTCCGCAGAGCGTCGGTGAGCCAGCCACGAGTGCGGTCCTCGTCGTGCTGGGTGGAGATGACCAGGTTGTCCAGGCTGACCGGGCGCTGGCCGTCGTAGCCGATCGTCACCTGCGTCTTGCCGTCGGGGCGCAGTCCCGGGACGATGCCCTGCTTGCGCACGAAGGCCAGACGCTCCGCCAGACGATGAGCCAGATGGATGGGCAGGGGCATGAGGGCCGCGGTGTCGTCGCAGGCGTAGCCGAACATGAGCCCCTGGTCTCCGGCACCCTGCAGGTCGAGAGGATCGATGTCTGTGTCATCCCGACGGGCCTGAAGGGACTTGTCGACCCCCGCCGCGATGTCCGCGGACTGCTGCCCGATCGATACCGACACACCACAGGAGCGAGCGTCGAAGCAGACATCTGAGGAGGTGTAGCCGATGGCGGAGATCTCCTGGCGAACGATCTCAGGGATCTCAACGTAGGCCCTCTCCGTCGTGACTTCTCCGGCCACGTGCACCAGGCCGGTCGTCACCATGGTCTCCACCGCGACGCGCGCGGTGGGATCCTGCTCGAGAATGGCGTCGAGAATCGCATCAGAGACACGGTCGCAGATCTTGTCCGGGTGACCTTCAGTGACCGACTCGGACGTGAACAGACGTAAGGAGGAACTCACGCACCCATCGTAGTCACCGCCGGAACTGATCCGTCGTGGCGTTACCCACGAAAATGCGGAAGCCGGCCCTCAGGTCCCATTCACCAGGTCAGCGGTCAGAGAGATGAGAAGGCGGGCGACGTCCATCTTGCTGCCCTGTCCACGCGCGACTTCCGTGCCGTGGGCATCCAGGACGACGACGGCGTTGGGGACGTCTCCGAAGCCGAGCTCCTCCCCCACCGCGTTGACCGCCAGAAGGTGCGCCCCTTTTCGGCGGGCCTTGGCCCTGCCGTGGAAGAGCACGTCACCGTTCTCGTCCCCGGTCTCGGCGGCGAATCCGACCACGATCTGGCCGGGCCGAGGCGGGTTGCTCACCAACCCGGCCAGGATGTCCGGGTTGGTGGTGAGCTCAATGGACATGGTCGGTTTGCTGAGGGGCTCCTCGCCGGCGGGCGCCTGCTTCTTGAGCTTGGTGGTGGCCACGGTGACGGGCCGGTAGTCGGCGACGGCGGCAGCCATGATGACGGCATCGGCGTCGCGGGCGGCGTCGCGCACGATACGGAGCATGTCCGCGGCGGTACCGGCCGCGACAACGCTCACCTGCGCAGGCAGGGCTTTGAGCAGGTCGGAGGCCACATGCGCCTGCACCAGGGTGACGCGGGCTCCCTGCTCGGCAGCGGCCGCTGCCAGTGCGCAGCCCTGGCGTCCTGAGGAGCGGTTGCCGAGGTACCTCACCGGATCGATGGGCTCACGTGTTCCGCCGGCCGAGATGACGATGTGCCGTTCTTGCAGATTCTTGTCGCCCTCCCCCGAGGCCTCCTGCGCTCCCGCGAACCCGGTGGCGGCATGTGTCAAGGCGGCCAGGGACTGCGACACGATCTGCTCGGGTTCGGGCATCCGGCCCACTCCGGAGTCCTTGCCGGTCAGGCGCCCGCTGTCCGGCTCGATGACCGTCAGACCACGCTCACGCAGCACTGCCACATTCTCCCGGGTGGCGGGGTTGACCCACATCTGGGTGTGCATGGCCGGCGCCAGGACGACGGGGGCCTGGCAGGTCAGTATCGTCGCGGTGAGCATGTCGTCGGCCCGTCCTGCCCGTACCCGGGCCAGCAGGTCCGCCGAGGCCGGAGCGACTACGACGAGCTCGGCCCACTCGGCCACGGCCACGTGCTCGACGGCGGCCGGGTCATCGAAGACCCCGGTGGATACGGGCCTGCCACTGACCGCCGCCAGAGCCGGAGCACCGATGAACCTCAGCGCCGACTCGGTGGCCACCACCTTGACCTCGTGCCCGGCCTGACGCAGCAGTCGAACGACGAAGGGGGCCTTGTAGGCGGCAATCGACCCGGATACGCCGACGACGACGCGCCGCGGCCCCTCGAAGGCGGTCACGGCGCGTTCACTCGCAGCAGCGTGCGGCTCGTCCATGGCGAGCCGGGCTCAGAACTGGATGTCGTCGAGGCTGGTGGGAGTCTCGCCGCCCTCGAGGGACACCGGGGAATCCAGCGAGATGTCGCTGAACATGTCAGCCTCCGCGGCTCGACGGGCCTCCTCGGCCTCGGCGCGGCGGGCGCGGGCCACGTCTCCGGGAATGACCTCGAGCTTGTCCTCGGCAATCTCACGCAGAGCGATGCCCAGAGACTTCTCGCCGACCTCGGAGTCGACCAGCGGACCGAAGAACTCGAACTGGTTGTCCTCGAGCTGCTGGGTGTAGGTGTTGATCTGGCGGGCGCGCTTGGCGGCCTCCACCACGAGCCCGTACTTGGAGTCGACCTTCTCCAGAAGGTCGTCGATCGGCGGGTTGGTGATGCCCTCGGGCTGGGGAGAGGTTCCGAGCATGTGCATGCCTCCGGTTCAATCTCGATAGTTCAGAGCCACGTTATTCTAACTGCCCAATCCCATGAGTCTCTCCAGCTCCGCGGTGGCGCTCGCCACGGTGTCGTTGATGACGACGTGGTCGAACTCGCCGGCCGCGTCCAGCTCGGTGCGGGCCGTGGCCAGGCGCCGCTCCTGCTCTTGGGCATCCTCAGTACCGCGACCGACGAGCCTGCGGACGAGCTCCTCCCAGCTCGGCGGCGCGAGGAAGACGAGGCGGGCCTCAGGCATCGCCCGACGCACCTGCCGGGCACCGTCCAGGTCGATCTCCAACAGTGCGGGGCATCCGGCATCGAGCCGGTCCTGGACCGGGCCCCGGGGGGTGCCGTAACGATGCGCTCCGTGGACCAGTGCCCACTCCAGCATCTGGCCACTGTCGACGAGCGAGTCGAAGTCCTCATCGCTGACGAAGTGGTAGTGCACGCCGTCGACCTCACCGGGACGAGGCCGACGGGTGGTGGCCGAGACCGAGATGAACAGGTCTGGATGGCGTCTGCGCAGCTCGGTGACGACAGTGCCCTTACCCACCGCTGTGGGGCCGGCCAGAACGGTCAGGCGGGCGAGAGCGGGAACGGACGGGTCTGCGGCAGCAACGTCGGTCATGGCCACATCATGGCCTACCGGGACCCGTCGGCACGACCCAGCGTCTAAGCGGCCTTCCTAGCCGAAGCGCTCCACGAGTGCCGCCCGCTGGTTCGCTCCCAGCCCACGCACCCGCCGGGACTCGGCGATATGCACGTCAGCGAGGATGGCATCAGCTGTTGTGGTCCCCACGCGTGGCAGGGAGATGAGCAGTGCTCTGACCTTCATCTTGCCCAAGACATCATCCGTCTCTGAGGCGGTGAAGAACTCGGAGAGCTTGAGCTCCCCGCTCTTGAGCTCGGACTTGATACGGGCGCGATGCGATCGCGCCGCAGCAGCCTTCTCCAGTGCCTGAGCCCGTTGCTCGGGTGTCAGCGTCGGAAGCGTCATGGTGTGTCTCCTCCCGGTCGAATACCAGTGACCCGCACCACGAGCATAAGTCGGGCCAGGTGTACTCGCATTCGCAGGGGCCTATATTCCACCACCGACTTCGTGTTTCCGCACACACCCTCAATCCGAGGCGGGCTGCAGCACCTTCAGACTCAGCGCAGAGCTGTTGCGGCCTCATAGGCGGATGCCGACGCTGCTTTTCGCAGCTCGTCGATGGAGGGTCCCGCCTTGAGAACCCCGCGTGAGGTGGAGGCCAGGACCTGACGGCGCGCCGTCCCGAAAACCGCCTCCAGCTCGGCCGGCCCAGCGCCTTGGGCGCCCACGCCCGGCGCCAGCAACGGACCATTGGCGCGCTGCAGGTCGATTCCCAGGTCGCTCACGGCCCCACCGACGGTGGCGCCGATGACCAGCCCGATGCTGCCGAGCCTGCCTTCGCCACTGGCCTGGGCGTTGGAGGCGGTCACGCCCTCCACGATGCCGGCGGCCACGGCCTGGTCCCCGTTGACGGCGTGCTGGACGCCGGCTCCTTCCGGATTGGAGGTCAGGGCCAGGACGAAAACACCGCGTCCGTTGGCCTCGGCGAGGTTGAGTGCAGGTGTGAGGGACCCGTAGCCCAGGTAGGGCGAGACGGTGATGGCGTCGGCGGCTGTAGGAGCGTCGTCGGACAGGTAGGCCTGAGCGTAGCCGGCCATCGTGGAACCGATGTCCCCGCGCTTGACGTCGAGAACGGACAAGGTGCCGAGGTCGCGTAGGGCCGCCAGGGCCTCCTCGAGGACCGCGATACCGGCGCTGCCATGACGCTCGAAGAAAGCGGACTGGGGCTTGACGGCGGCCACGTGTCCACCAACCGCGTCGATGGTCCGCAGGGCGAAGTCCCGCAGGCCTGCGGCCGAGTCGGCCAGGCCCCAGGCCTCGAGCAGGTTCGGGTGGGGGTCGATGCCGACGCACAGGGGCCCGTGGTCGTCCATGGCGTCAGCCAAGCGGGATCCGAAGGGGCGTCGACTGGTCTGGTGAGCCGCGGCGGAACTCATCTGGTCTCCTTGTCGTCAACGGGGGCCACGGGGTGGGACTCGGACACCGAGCCTCGCCGGGATCGGCGGGCGGCGATGTGCTCCTGGAGGCTGCGAACCCGGAAGGGACCGCGCAGCTGGGCCTCGAGGGCCTGGACCGCTGCCTGGAGCTGTTGGACGGTGGTGATGATGGGACGGTCGGCACCGGTGGTGGCCGCGCGGATGGAGTAGCCGTCGGCGCGGGCTCCCTGGCCCTTGGGGGTGTTGACCACCATGTCGATGGCTCCGGACTCGATGAGCTCGGCGATCGTCTGCTCGCCGTGGTCGCCGACGCCCTGGCTGATCTTGCGCACCGCCAAGGCATCGATCCCGTTGCGGCGCAGCACCTGTGCGGTCCCGGTCGTGGCCAGGACCGTGAAGCCGAGCTCCGCGAGCCGAGCCACCGGCAGGATGATGGCTCGCTTGTCCCGGTCGGCCACCGAGACGAACAGCGTTCCCTCTCCCGGTAGGCCACCGTAGGCACCGGCCTGGGACTTGGCGAAGGCCCGCGGGAAGTCGACGTCGTAGCCCATGACCTCTCCGGTGGAACGCATCTCCGGCCCCAGGATCGTGTCGACCACGCGGCCCTCGGTGGTACGGAACCGTTTGAAGGGCAGGACCGCCTCCTTGACGGCGATCGGGTCATCGGGATCGGTGACGGCGGCGTCGGCCTCGGGAAGGTGACCGGAGCGCCTGAGCGAGGCGATCGTCTCCCCCGTCATGATGAGGGCCGCCGCCTTGGCCAGTTGCACACCGGATGCCTTCGAGACGAAGGGGACTGTGCGCGAGGCCCTGGGGTTGGCCTCGATGACGTAGAGAACGTCGGAGACCAGGGCGAACTGGATGTTGAGCAACCCTTGCACGCCCACGCCTTTGGCGATCGCCTCAGTGGAGCGCCGGATGCGAGCGATCTCCGTGTCGGACAGGGTCATGGGCGGCATGACGCAGGCGGAGTCACCGGAGTGGATACCGGCCTCCTCGATATGCTCCATGACGCCACCGAGGAACAGCTCACTGCCGTCGTACAGGGCGTCGACATCGATCTCGATGGCGTCGTCGAGGAAACGGTCGATGAGTAGTGGCCCGGTACCGTAGACGCCGCCGGGCTCAAGACCGGCGCGATGGAGATAGTCGTCGAGACCCTGGGCGTCGTAGACGATCTCCATACCGCGGCCGCCGAGCACGTAGCTGGGGCGCACCAGGACCGGATAGCCAATGCCCTGGGCGACTGAGCGCGCCTGCTCGTCGCTCAGAGCGGTGCCGTGCGCTGGTGCGGGCAGGTCGGCGCGCTGAAGAACGACGCCGAAGGCCTCGCGGTCCTCAGCGGCGTCGATGGCCTCAGGGCTCGTCCCCAGGATCGGCACCCCGGCCTCGGCCAGCCTGGCGGCCAGAGACAGCGGTGTCTGGCCACCGAGCTGGACGATGACACCGGTCACGGGTCCGGCTGCCAGCTCGGCCTCGTAAATCTCGATGACGTCCTCGAAGGTCAGAGGCTCGAAGTAGAGCCGATCGGAGATGTCGTAGTCGGTGGAGACGGTCTCAGGGTTGCAGTTGACCATGACGGTCTCGTAGCGATCGGACAGGGCCATCGCTGCGTGAACACAGGAGTAGTCGAACTCGATGCCCTGGCCGATCCGGTTAGGACCCGAGCCCAGGATGATGACGGCCTCACGCTCGCGGGATGCCACCTCGGTCTCCAGGTCGTAGCTGGAGTAGAGGTAGGGGGTGCGTGAGGCGAACTCGGCGGCGCAGGTGTCAACGGTCTTGTAGACGGGCCGCAGGCCGAAGGCATGGCGGACCTCTCGCACCGTGTCCTCGCTGATGCCGCGTAGGGAGGCGACCTGGACGTCGGAGAAGCCGTGGCGCTTGGCCAGGGCCAGGACGTCCGCGGTGAGCGCGGGTGCGCCCTTGACCTCTTGGGCCACCTCCTCAAGAAGCAGCATCTGGTCCAGGAACCAGGGGTCGATGCGGGTGGCCTCGTGGAGCTGAGCAATGGTGGCCCCACCGCGCACGGCCTGCTGGAGGTCGACCAGCCGGTGCTCGGTGGGCACGGCGATGGATTCCAGCAGCTCAGCGGTCTGCTGCTGGCTGGGCGCCGGTCCGTCCCAGTGGAAGGCGGTTCCCTTCTTGTCCAGAGAGCGCAAGGCCTTCTGGAGGGCTTCCGTATAGGAGCGACCGATCGCCATGGCCTCGCCGACCGATTTCATGGTGGTGGTGAGCCGGGGGTCAGCGCCCCGGAACTTCTCGAAGGCGAAGCGCGGCACCTTGACAACCACGTAGTCCAAGGTCGGCTCGAAGGAGGCCGGGGTGGAGCCGGTGATGTCGTTGGGGATCTCGTCGAGTGTGTACCCCACGGCCAGGCGTGCGGCGATCTTGGCGATCGGGAAGCCGGTGGCCTTCGAGGCCAGGGCTGAGGACCGGGACACGCGGGGGTTCATCTCGATGACGATGATCCTGCCGGTGGCCGGGTCGACGGCGAACTGGATGTTGCAGCCGCCGGTGTCGACCCCGACCTCCCGGATGACGGCGATGCCGATGTCCCGCAGCCGCTGGAGCTCGCGGTCGGTGAGGGTCAGGGCCGGGGCGACAGTGATGGAGTCGCCGGTGTGCACTCCCACAGGGTCGACGTTCTCGATGGAGCACACGACCACCACGTTGTCGGCGGTGTCGCGCATGAGCTCGAGCTCGTACTCCTTCCAGCCCAGGATCGACTCCTCCAGGAGGACCTCGGTGGTGCGGGAGGCCGCCAGACCTGCCCCGGCGATGCGATGCAGGTCCGAGTCATTGAAGGCCACACCGCTGCCCAGGCCGCCCATCGTGAAGGAGGGGCGCACGACGACCGGATATCCGCCCAGGGCATCGACCCCCGCGCGGCACTCATCCATGGTGTGGGCGATGACGCTGCGGGCGACCTCGGCGCCACAACGCTCGACGACGTCCTTGAACTCGTCACGGTCCTCCCCGGCGTTGATGGCCGCGGCGGAGGCGCCGATGAGCTCGACGTCGTACTCATCGAGCACGCCGCGCTCGACCAGGCTCATGGCGGCGTTGAGGGCGGTCTGCCCGCCCAGGGTGGGCAGGAGGGCGTCGGGCCGTTCCTTGGCGATGATGGTGGTCAGCACCTCGGGGGTGATCGGCTCGATGTAGGTGGCGTCGGCGACGTCGGGGTCGGTCATGATCGTGGCCGGGTTGGAGTTGACCAGGATGACGCGGATTCCCTCAGCACGCAGGACGCGGCAGGCCTGGGTGCCGGAGTAGTCGAACTCGCAGGCCTGCCCGATGACGATGGGGCCCGATCCGATGACGAGGACGGAGCTGATATCAGGGCGAACAGGCATGTCAGTTCGTGTCCTTGCGGTCCTGGCCCCGGCGGTGCTCCCGCATGAGGCGGATGAATCGGTCGAAGAGGTGCTCGGCGTCATGGGGTCCGGCAGCGGCCTCGGGGTGGTACTGGACGGAGAAGGCCGGCAGGTCCAGCGCCCGTAGCCCTTCGACCACACCGTCATTGAGTCCCAGGTGGGAGACCTCCACCCGGCCGTAGCGACCGTTGTCGAAGGGGGCGACGGAGGGCTCATCGATGGGGGCGTCGACGGCGAAGCCGTGGTTGTGGGCTGTGATCTCCACCTTGCCGGTGGCACGGTCCAGAACGGGCTGGTTGACGCCGCGGTGCCCGTAGGCGAGCTTGTAGGTGCCGTAGCCCAGGGCACGTCCCAGGAGCTGGTTGCCCAAGCAGATGCCGAAGAAGGGGATGCGCGCGTCGAGGACGCCACGCAGGAGCTCGATCTCGGCGTCGGCTGTCCCCGGGTCTCCGGGGCCGTTGGAAAACAGGACGCCATCGGGTCTGAGGGCAAGGATCTCGGAGAGAGTCGTGGACTGGGGCAGGACGTGGACGCGTACGCCGCGCTCGGCGAACTGCCACGGGGTGCGGGACTTGATGCCCAGGTCAATGGCGACCAGCACCGCGACCGGCTCCTGTCCCTTGGCCGGTCCGGTGGGCTCGACGACGTACCCGGAGGGAGTGGTCACCTCGGCGGCCAGGGCGCGGCCGCTCATGGGCGGCTCACTGCGCACGGCCTCCAGGCAGATGTCGATGCAGGCCTGGCTGGGACCACCGGGGTCAGTGCCTCCGGCAGGCAGGGCGTCCCCGGAGAAGATGCCGCCACGCATCGCGCCCGCCTCGCGCAGATGCCGGGTCAGGGCCCGGGTGTCGACCTCGCAGAGGCCAACGATGCCGGCGTCACGCAGATCGGCCTCCAGCTCCCGTCGGGAGCGCCAGCTGGAGGCCCTCCGGGCCGGTTCGCGTACGACGTAGCCGGCCACCCAGATACGGTCCGACTCGGCGTCCTCGTCGTTGACCCCGGTGTTACCGATGTGTGGCGCGGTCTGCACGACGATCTGGCGGTGGTAGGAGGGATCGGTCAGTGTTTCCTGGTACCCGGTCATACCGGTGGAGAAGACGATCTCTCCAATGGTGCGCCCTTGAGCCCCGTAGCTGCGGCCCCGCAGGGCCCAGCCGTCCTCCAGCACGAGGAGGGCGGCTGGGCGGTGGCTCAGCTCAGGCATGAGCCGAGCCTGCGGGTGCCTCGACGGGAGCGCCGTTCAGCACGGTGGGGCGGCCGTGGAGGAAGGTGGCCATGACCTGTCCCGGCAGCTCCATCCCCGCGTAGGGGGTGTTGGTGGAGCTGGTCCACTGGGCGGAGGCGTCGACGGTGCGGCGCACCTCGGGGTCGACCACCGTGATGTTGGCCGGGGCGCCGACCTCGAGCTCGCAGCCCTGGTCGCTCAGGCGGCCGATGCGGGCCGGGGTCGAGGACATGGTCCGGGTGATGTCGCGCCAGGTCATGCGGCCGGTGGCGACCATCGTCTCGATCAGGACACTCAGTGCGGTCTCCAGGCCAGTCATGCCGAAGGCTCCGGCCTGCCACTCGCAGTCCTTGTCCTCCACCGGGTGCGGGGCGTGGTCGGTGCCGACGACATCGATGGTGCCATCGGCCAGGGCCTCGCGAACCGCCTCGACGTCCTCGGCCGTGCGCAGCGGGGGGTTGACCTTGTACAGCGGCGAGTAGGTGCGGGCCATCTCGTCGGTCAGCAGGAGGTGGTGCGGCGTGACCTCAGCGGTGACATCGATGCCGCGGGACTTGGCCCAGCGGATGATCCCGACGCTGCCGGCGGTGGACAGGTGGCACACGTGCAGACGCGAGCCGACGTGCTCGGCCAGCAGGACGTCGCGGGCGATGATCGACTCCTCGGCCACCGCCGGCCAGCCGCGCAGTCCCAGCTCGGCGGAGACGACGCCCTCGTGCATCTGGGAGCCCTCGGTGAGGCGGGGGTCCTGAGCGTGCTGGGCGATGACGCCGTCGAAGGACTTGACGTACTCCAGGGCCCGGCGCATGAGGACGGGGTCGGAGACGCACTTGCCGTCGTCGGAGAAGACCCGCACCCGGGCGGCGGAGGTCGCCATGGCACCCATGTCGGACAGGTGCTCGCCGGCCAGTCCCGCCGAGACGGCGCCCACCGGGTGGACATCCACCCAGCCGGCCTCACGGCCCAGCCGCAGTACCTGCTCCACGACACCGGCGTTGTCCTGGACGGGCGTGGTGTTGGCCATCGCGAAGACGGCGGTGTAGCCGCCGATGGCTGCGGCGCGCGTACCGGAGTAGATGGTCTCGGCGGACTCCCCTCCGGGCTCGCGCAGGTGAGTGTGGATGTCGACGAGTCCGGGCAGGGCGATGAGCCCGTCCAGGTCATGGCGCTGGACATCGGCCGGGGCCTTCGCCGCCGCGTCAGGGCCGATGGCGGTGATGGTGCCGTCGGTGATGAGAATGTCAGTGGGGTCCTCGCCGTAGGGGCGGACACCGGTCAGGAGGTGGGAGGTCACAGCTGGTTCCCTTCGTCAGCGAGGAGGAGGTAGAGGGCGGCCATACGGACGGAGACTCCGTTGCCGACCTGCTCGATGATGCGCGAGCGGGGGTCGTCGGCGGCCTCGGCGGTGATCTCGAGGCCGCGGTTCATGGGGCCGGGGTGCATGACGATCGCGTGCTCCGGCATGGCCCGGCGACGGGCCGAGGTGAGGCCGTAGACGCTGGAGTACTCGGCAGGGCTCGGGAAGAAGCCCCCTCCTGCGGCACTCATGCGCTCGCGCTGGATGCGCAGCATCATGACGGCGTCGGGCTGAATCTCCTCGATCGCCTCATCGAGGTTGTAGGAGACCTCGCAGGGCCAGTCGTCCATACCGACGGGCAGCAGTGTGGGAGGTGCGACGAGCGTGACCTTGGCACCGAGAGCCGTCATGAGGTCCACGTTGGAACGGGCCACCCGGGAGTGCAGGACGTCTCCGACGATGATGAGGCGGGCGCCCTCCAGGTCCCGCCCCTGCGGGCAGGGGCTGCCGTCCGCTGTCGCGGGCGCTCCGGGGACGTACCAGCGTCGCAGCGTCATGGCGTCCAGAAGGGCCTGGGTGGGGTGCTGGTGGGTGCCATCACCTGCGTTGAGAACTGGCACGTTGATCCAGCCGGCGTGGGCCAGCAGGTGCGCGGCACCGCAGGCGGAGTGGCGCACGACGACGGCGTCCGCCCCCATGGCCATGATCGTCTGGGCGGTGTCCTTGAGGGACTCGCCCTTGGACACTGAGGAGCCCTTGGCCGAGAAGTTGATGACGTCGGCGCTCAGGCGCTTGGCGGCGGCCTCGAAGGAGAGCCTGGTACGGGTGGAGTCCTCGAAGAAGAGGTTCACCACGGTCTTGCCGCGCAGCGTCGGGAGCTTCTTAACCGCATGACGCTGGGTGGCGGCCATCGCCTCGGCGGTGTCCAGCACCATGACCGCTTCGTCGTGGGTCAGGTCCTTGGCGGAGAGCAGGTGCTTCATCGGGTGGCCTCCTGGTTGCTGCGCTCGCTCGAACGCTCAGTAGGGACGTCTGCGGGGACGATGGTGACGGCGTCGGTGGAGGCGCCGAGCTCGGTCAGTGACACCACGACCTTCTCGGTGCGGGAGGTCGGCAGGTTCTTACCCACGTAGTCGGCTCGGATGGGCAACTCCCGGTGTCCGCGGTCCACGAGCGCGGCCAGCTGCACGGCCCGAGGGCGGCCGACGGCGCCCAGGGCGTCGAGCGCGGCCCGGATGGTGCGCCCGGAGTAGAGGACGTCGTCAACGAGGATGACGACCTTGCCGTCAATGCCGCCCTGGGGGATCTCCGTGGGGCGGGGAACGCGGATGGGGTGGCGTCCCAGGTCATCGCGATACATGGTGATGTCCAGGGTGCCGACCGTGACCTTGGCGGCGGCCAGTGCCTGCTCGGCCTGCTCGGACCACTGAGTCCCTTCTCCCGCGGCGACAGCAAGCGCCTCGACGAGTCTGTGCGCGAGTGGTGCTCCCCCACTGGGGATCCCGAGGACAACGATGTCCTGCGTCCCGTGGTTGCGCTCCAGGATCTCGTGCGCGATACGGAACAGGGAGCGGGCTATATCGGGAGGTCCGAGGATCTCCTTGCCCTGGATCGGTGCGCCAGAGGCGCCTGACAAACTTTCGGCCATTTCAGGCCTCCTTCCCCGCCTCTCAGGACGGACTTAAAGGATGTTGGTCGCCATCGAGTGTACGTCACCTCCGGTGGGATGTGCTCGTCCACACAGCACGACCTTCGGAGACGAAGGTCACGCCAACGGCTGCGGAACAGCTCAGCGTCTGACGACGGTCGCAACAGGACGTGTTTCGCACCTACAAAATGTCCGTAACAATGTTTAGTCTTAACCCCATGCTCAGGCGTCATCAGACGCTGACTGCGAGATCGTCACAACATGTCGAGTGCTTGAGAAGTGAGTGCCGGATCCATCTGAGCCCGATTGAGAGCTGAACGATGTCGCAGAGCAGGCAAGATCCGGTGTTGCTGCTGTACTAGCAACTTCTTCTCAAGCAAGGAACGCCCTCATGACACTCCCTTCTCGACGTTCGATCATCACCGGCCTCAGCACCGGGGCAGGACTGGCAGCCGCCGGTCTCGCCTCCCCCTCGCAGGCAGCGGCGGCGGAGTCCTCCTACGACTTCGGCAGCGTCATTTTCAATGAGCAGTTCTCTGACGGATCGGACTTCTCCCCGTCACGGTGGCGGGACAACCGCTCGGAGCCCGAATCCTGCACCAGCTACGACTGGGGGGTGTTCACCCATGACACCCACAGCGTCAGCAACGGTGTCGGGCACGTCCTGTGGCGCAAGCGCGACACCCCCCTCAAGGGCTTCCAGAACCGCTTCGACAAGGAGCCGACCCTGCGCTACGTCAACCAAGCCTTCGTCACCACGCAGGGGCTGTTCTCCTTCGTCTATGGCTCCTTGGAGGTCAGGGCGCGTTTCCCCCAGTCGGCTGAGGGTCTCTTCGCCGGCATCTGGTTGCGGGCGGACGACGACGACAATGGGGGCGAGATCGATGTTGTGGAGACCTACGGTGGCGGCAGCGCCGCCGGCATCGCCGAGTCGACTGTGCACTACGGCCAGGCGGGGGGCAAAGGAAGCAACCTGGGGGTCTCGCCGCGACCCGATCTCACCCAGTGGCACACCTACGGGATGGAGAAGACCCCCGAGAGCATTCTCTTCCTCTTCGACGGTCAGCCCTACCACGAGGTCTTGCGTTCAGCATCGCAGAAGGAGTTCGATGCCTGCTTCGGTGACGAGGCCGCCTACCACATCTGCCTGACCACGCACAGCGGAAGCATCCACCGGGGACGGCTCAAGCACGAGGGCTTCACGCAGGCCCAGGTGGATATTGACTACATCGTCGTACGGGCGATGGATAACTAGCTGATGCGGCGCCCCTCAGCCTGCGCTCCGGCCTCTTCGCCAGGACGCGTTGGCGCGGGCTGAGGGGATTGCGCCGGCGCCCGAGTTCTCATCGACGCCAGGAACAGCTCATGCGGGCTGCGTTCCCGGGGTCTGAGACGTTTTGACCGCCGGGTCCAGCGCCTTGCTCATACGGAGAAGAAACACGAGCCCCACTGTGATCAGAACCTCCACCAGGTCGCAGACGACAAGCAGTGGTTCAAGCAGTGGTTCAAGATTGGAGCCGGACAAGGCCGTCAAAGGCCAAACGACACAAATGATGAAGATGGGAAGTCCCGCCACGACACTCGCGGCCAGCAGAGCCGACGTTGGCATCTTGGCCTCGACCCATCCATCAGGCTGAACCTGAGGCGTCCGGGAATGTGCCCGAATACAAGCGATAAGAGCAAGGATGAATGTAGCAACCCAAGCAATACCAACGATATACGGGGTGACGAGCACAACGAAAAGGGCAAAGAATCCGAACGGTAGGTCGTACTCCCCGTGGGCGATGAGCAAGGCGAGAAAGGTGGTGGTAAAGATCATCTGGATGATCATGGTGATGAGCCCGATGATGCCGCCGGCGACCGAGACCTTGCGGGTCGCGGAGCGCTTGCGCTGAACCATCGTCAGGACCGGGTCATTCCAGCCGAGGCCAGGAACAGGAGCCGGCCCCACCGTGGGGTTGTATCGGCCGTAAGGAACAGGCGTAGGGGTGTTCCGTGGGTGGCCGGCGCCCTGGATATGGGTGTCGTTGTTGGGATTCTGGGGAGGTAGGTGACTCACGGGGTACTCCAGCTTTGGCAGAGTGGGCGGCCTTAGCCTAGACCAACCGTGTCCGATGGGCGCAGTTCACGGCATAGGGAGCCCGCCCCATGTGCCGCGAGCCCCTCAGTCCATGCCTCAGCCGCTCAGCATTCGAGCTCCCGGCGACTAAGACACTCTCACCGATGGATCAAGTGCCTTGCTCCTACGGAGCAGAACGATGAATCCCACTGCGATCAGAATCTGCACCAGGTAACTGGCGACGAGCACTGTGTAGAGGACGTAGGTGTGGGTGTCTCCATCATCGATGCCGTGGTGGATCTGCCAGAACCAAGTAAGAAAAATAACGAGAGTGGGAAGTCCCGCCACGATACTCGCCGCCAGCAGAGCCGACGTTGGCATCTTGGCCTCGATCCATCCGTCGGGCTGGACCTGAGGCGTCCGGGAGTTCGCCCGAATACAGGCGATAAGACCGAGGATGAAGGTCACGATCCACCCGAGGCCAACGACGAACGGGGCGGCGATCGCCATGAGAAGGGCGAGAAACGTGAATTCCAGAGGCGGCAAGATGTAAGCGACGAATACGGAGCTGGAGGCGATCACCTGGATACTCATGGTGATGAGCCCGATGATGCTGCCGGCGACCGAGACCTTGCGGGTCGCGGAGCGCTTGCGCTGAACCTCCATCAAGACCGGGTCGATCGAGCCGAAGCCAGCAGCAGACGTCTGCCCCACCGGAGGGTTGTAGCGGCCGTAAGGAACAGGCCTGGGAGCGTTCCGTGGGTGGCCGGCGTCCTCGATACGGGGGTCGCGGTTGGGATTCTGGGGAGGTAGGTGGCTCATGGGGTACTCCGGCATTGGCAAAGGGGATGGCCGCAGCCTAGGTCATCCGCGTCGGATAGGTGCAGCTCAGGGCATAGGGAGCCCGCCCCATGCCGCGAGCCTCCTCGCACCCTGTACCAGCGCCCAGCATCCCGCAGTGATCGGCGTCGACAAGCATCTCAATGACACGTCGGCTCCCGAGTTCGCATCGCTGCTGCGAGCAGATCATGCGGGCTGCCCTCCCGGGACCTGAGATGCTCCGACCGCCGGGTCCAGTGCCTTGCTCATACGGAGAAGAAACACGAACCCCACGACGATCAGGACCTGGGTCAGGCCGCAGAACATGAGTAATGGCTCCAGGAAGCCATCGATGAAATCATCGGTGTAGTCGCGTGAGAGCGCCTCGTACAGAACCACGTACATGATGAGGGTGGGCAGTCCCGTCACGATGCTGGTGACCAGCAGCGCCAGCGTTGGTGTCTTGGCCTGGATCCATCCGTCCGGCTGAACCTGCGGCGTGCGGGAACGGGCCTGAATACAGGCGACCAGAGCCAGGATGAAGGTGGTGACCCATCCAAAGCCAACGGCCATCGGAGCGAGGACCACGATGAGAAGGGACATGAACAGCAAGAACTCACCCTGCTGCCCCGTGTACCCGATAGCAAGGAACATGGTGACGATGATGGCCATCTGGATCACCATGGTGATGAGCCCGATGATGCCGCTGGTGAGCGAGACCTTGCGGGTCGCGGAGCGCTTGCGCTCGCACATGAGGACCGGGTCGTTCCAGACGAATCCAGGAACCGGGTTCAGTCCCATTGGAGGGTAGGGACCGTGAGGAGCAGGCGTGGGTGCGTTCCACGGATGGCCTCCGGGCGCTGCTGGAGACGGCGGGAGGCCTCCGAAGGGATGGGGCCCGGTGGGGTTGGGCATTCCCGATCCCGCCCAGGGGTAGCCGGCCACGTGGGGGCCGGACAGTACTGCTACAGGGTTGTCGACACCGCCTACCCCATCCTGCGGTGCGCCGACGCCCTTGATGTAGGGGTAGTCGTTGGGATCCTGGGGAGGTAGCTGACTCACGGAGCACTCCAGCATCGGCAGAGGGGGCGGCCTCAGCCTAGGCCACCGATGCAGGACGGACGTAACTCACGGCATAGGGAGTCATCCCCATGCCGTGAGCCCCTGCACGCCGTGATTCAGCGCAACGTGTCCGCGAGGTCTCCGATACGCCCCAGAAGTCCACCGAGGTACCTGGGTGACTCGTCGGTGGAGAGCATCCGGCTCAGCGTCATGGCCTCGTCCACGGCGACGGGCGCATCCACCTCGTCGTTGTAGACGATCTCCCAGGTGGCGACTCGAGCAATGGCGCGGTCGACGGCCGGCATCCGCCCCAGGGTCCATCCCTGGGCGTAGGTCTGGATCGTCTCGTCGACGTCGCCCAGGTGATCGCACAGACCGTTGAGGATCTCCCGCGTGTAGGCAGGGGCCTCTGTGTGGTTGGCCGAGCTGACGGCGCGCAGCTGCGCGAAGGAACGCAGCTCCTCGGAGCCCTCGGAGCTCAGCATCCCGCGCTGATCGGCCTCGAAGAGGATCTCGATGGCACGCCGGCGCGCCTTGGTGCGGGCGGTGACCGGGTTGCGCGACGCGGGGCTCGAGTGGGTCGAGCCCTCCTCGGGATGCTCGGTCATCAGTCGTTGACGCGGGAGATGTAGGAGCCGGAGCGGGTGTCCACCTTGACCTTGTCACCGGTGTTGAGGAACAGCGGGACCTGGATCTCAGCACCGGTCTCGACCGTGGCGGGCTTGGTACCGGCGCTGGAGCGGTCGCCCTGGAGGCCCGGCTCGGTGTGGGAGATCGTTAGGACCACGGAGGCCGGCAGCTCGACGAACAGCACCGAGTCCTCGTGGAAGGCCACGATGACCTCCTGGTTCTCCAGCATGAAGGTGGCGGCCTCGCCGACGGTGGCTGAGGGGACGTAGGTCTGCTCGTAGGACTTGACGTCCATGAAGACGTAGTCGTCGCCGTCCTTGTAGAGGTACTGCATGTCGCGCCGGTCGACAGTGGCGGTCTCGACCTTGAGGCCGGCGTTGAAGGTCTTGTCAACGGTCTTGCCGGACAGGACGTTCTTGATCTTGGTACGCACGAATGCGGGGCCCTTGCCGGGCTTGACGTGCTGGAACTCCACTACCTGCCACAGCTGGCCCTCGAGGTTGAGCACCATGCCGTTCTTCAGGTCGTTCGTCGTGGCCACGAGGGTTTCCTCACTGTTGCATTGCATCTGGGACGCGCTGATCCTACCGCGAGGCACTGCGCTCCCCCGGCGACGGGCGTGTCGCACCGATCACGAGTGGCGGGACAAATCGGCTCCGACGGCACTCATGACCTTCTCGCCGGCCTCGTCGGGGGTCGTTGAGGTGGTGTCGATGACGACGTCGGCCAGGTCCTGGCACCGGGCCTGACGCTCGTGGAGCATCTGGACGAACTGGTGGTGGATGGTTCCCAGGGCCACGGACCGCGGTGCGTCGAGACCGTTACGGGTGGCCAGGACCCGTGTGGCGCACGTCAGGGACGCGACATGGTGAGTTCCCCGGTTGGCGAGCCTGAGGCGCTCAAGGCCCTGACGCACTCCCGTGGCCTCCAGGCAGCCCGATCCCAGGGCGACGACGAGGCCCCCGGTCTCGGCCCGCTCCAGGAGCCGTTCAGCGGTGCCGGCCTCGATGCGGCGGTACTCGGTCTCCGGCACCGCGACGAGTGCCAGGTCGGGGCGGGTGCCCAGCTCGTCGGCGACGAGTCGGCCCAGATCGAGCACGGTCATGCCCTGGGCACTCCCGATGGCCTGGGCCACGCTGGAGCAGCCGGCACCGGGCGGGCCGATGAGGATGAGGGAGCCCGGTGCCGTGGCGCTCAACCGAGGTTCCCTTCTGCCGGGCTGGGCCCACCGGTGACTGCCTCGTGAGCCGATAGGAGAACGCTCTCCGGCGGTGCCTGAACCCGCACGGGCCTGGCGATGTCGTCGAGCAGGACGAGGCGCAGCCGGCCGCCGCGCACCTTCTTGTCGCTCATCATGGCCTCATTGAGCTCCTCCCAGCGCCCCTCCCCTTCGGGGAAGCGGGTCGGCAGACCGACCGCTTCCAGGCTCTGACGGTGCAGGGCGAGCGCGTCTCTGCTCAGGCTGCCGTTGCGGTGGGCGATCTCGGCGGCGAAGACGCAGCCGACGGCGACCGCCTCTCCGTGACGCCAGGAGTACCCGGTGACCTTCTCGATCGCGTGGGCGTAGGTGTGCCCGTAGTTGAGGACCTCCCGCAGGCCGGCTTCGGTGAGATCCTCCCCCACGACGGCGGCCTTGACCGCGATGGACCGGGCGACCAGGTCGGCCAGCACTGGCGAGTCCCAGGTCAGGCAGTCGGCGGGATCGGCCAGGACCCGGTCGAGAATGACCGAGTCGGCGATCAGGCCGCACTTGATGACCTCTCCGAGGCCGGCCCGCAGCTCAGCGGCCGGCAGAGTGGAGAGCATCTCCAGGTCGGCGATGACGGCGGCCGGCGGGTGGAAGGCACCCACCAGGTTCTTACCGGCGGGCATGTCGATACCCGTCTTGCCTCCGACGGCGGCGTCCACCATGGCCAGCAGTGTGGTGGGAACCTGCACCACGGGCACGCCGCGCAACCAGGTGGCGGCTGCGAACCCGGCCAGGTCCGTTGTCGCCCCGCCTCCGAGACCGACGACGAGCCCGTCGCGCCCCAGGCGGAAGGAGCCGAACCGCTCCCACAGGTACTCCAGGACGCGCGCCTTCTTGGCCTCCTCGCCGTCGGGAACCTCGAGCCGCAGGACGCGCAGACCCTCGGAGGTCAGCGCTGCCTCGGCAGCGGCGGCGCGGTCGGCCAGCGCCTTGGAGTGGATGACGGCGACGCCTCCCGCACCCGCCCCCGG
>ERZ773007.165-NODE-165-length-33282-cov-4.403256_pt1 | contig 33282 bp, 33 predicted proteins | sample MGYA00580665_ERZ773007 | MGnify/ENA primary metagenome ERZ773007 (study PRJEB29015, sample SAMEA2738122) | human oral metagenome | biome: human oral; feature: human-associated habitat; material: saliva | place: China | collected 2167 ... | reverse complement strand
TTTCTTTTTGACGCTCCGCGAGGTAAGCAAAATGCCTGCCGGGAAGAGTTTCGCAATCAGGAAGCTATAAAGGGAATCCGTCTCGCCTTTTTCCGCCAGCTTTGTGTGGTAGCTCGGATTGGTGTCCCACCACTCGTTCGGCTTACAGAAGGAGCAGACCGCACGCATCTCGCTTGTACTCAGGTTCTCGGCGCAGACCGCACGAATCTGTTCCAAGTCCTCATCGGCAATCACACCGTCCGTGATCGAGTAGGCATAGTAAGCGTTTGCAAGGCCGTCGTTATCGTCCTCGGTCTCCTTTAAGAGGTACAGATTCGACACGCCGCGCTTTGCGTACTTCTTCCACTTACCGCCGATGTCTCGAAACGCCTTCCCGCTGTAGCGCGCGGAATCACCGCTCTCCAGCGCGCGGCGCAGCTCTTCGAGATCCACATCCTTCTTCTCCCACTCGTCAATCCAGTTGATACGTAAGTCTGACATGACTTTTTCTCTGCCTCCTTGGCTCTCCGGATTACTCTGTCGTGATTCAAGTCTACATCTTTTTTATTATAGAATTTTGCCCCGAAAACCACAAGCCACCGCGCCTGCTTCGGCACTTTTCTGTCGTGCCGATCTCCGAAACAGCAAATCATATGGCAGTCTGTGCTTCGATTTCCTTTTAGCTGTATACACATCATCGGAACGCGCTGCCATTCACACTTTGTGCCCCGTCAGACCCCTGCTGTCGATCCCATGGCATTTTCCGCCGCAGTTCCCGCCGCATTCGCCTCGGCATTCCCGAACCCAAGCTGCAGGCCGAGGTACAGGATTACACCCTCGCGAAACACTCTGGGGTCGTAGCCGGTCAGCGCGTGTATCTTATCGAGCTGATACTGGAGGGTGTTCTTATGGATGTAGAGCTTTTCCGCCGCTGTCTTTAAGCTGCAGTCCGCGGCAAAATAAACCGCTAAGATGTGTCTTTCTTTATCGCTCAATTTCCCGAGCGTGCGCGTCGCATAGCTATCTCGAACCGCCACGGGGATGGAGCCGCTCAGCAATTCCAGATCCAGCTGCTCAAAATCCGCGTAGCCCCCTCTCTCATCTCCGGCGCGGGCCGCAATCTGTGCCTCCCGGAACGAGCGGTTCTGGTGCACCAGCTTGTGATCCGCCCCCACGCCGACCGAGAGGATTTCCCGGAACTCTGCGGCAAGCTGCTCAAATTGCTGCTGTCTGGGCGGATAGTCGCCCTTCGGCAGTATCAGAATATACTCATTCGGGAAACGGAAGGTATAGAGCGGACTTTCGGTGCGGCGGAAAACAGCCAGTATTTTCTGCTCCACCATCGAGAGGTTTGCCGGATTATAGCGCGTCGAGAGCCGCACGAGCACGGTGCGGTAGCGCGTCTCTTCGCTGAGGCCGTGGGACGCGAGGAAGTCCAAATAAAAGCCGTGGTTCATGGGTTTCCCAGAACTTAACGCCCGCACCACATAGTCGGTCTCCACCTGTGCATTCCGGTTTCTCGCATCATACTCCTGCTCGCGGAGCAGGATGGCCGTGATGCGCTGGGCGAGATAGGCATACTTTCTCACTTCCTCGGGGACGCCGGTGATGCCGATCACCGCGACTATGGTCCCGTGGTGCGAAAAGGGCAGGTTCACCCCCTGCTGCGTGCCGTAGAAGTTGTCGTTCTCCATGACCTCAATCGGCTGTCCTTCCTGTGCGGCGCGATGCCCGATTTCATGGTAGGTGCCGACCCGCTCGGGGTTCGTGCTCGCAAGTATGCTGCCATCGGGCAGAATAAAGTTAACATCGTGCCCGCAGACATCTTTCACGCTGTCCACAATTTGTTGCGCTGTCTTTTTGCTGATTTCCGCCATTTCTTTGTTCTCCGTACCAATAATTATATCTCCAGTATAGCACTTCTTGTCCTTTCACACATGGATTCGACAGAGCGATTTCGCTATTCTAATAACAGACAGACAGTCTCGGCTGTCGGTAAGCATCCGAAAACAAAGCAAGGAGGAAACGAGATGAAAGTAGTAGTCGCCATTGATTCCCTCAAGGGTTCTCTCAGTTCTCTCGAGGCGGGTGATGCAATCCGCGCCGGAATTCTCAAGGCGGACAGCGCCGCCGAAGTCCTGGTGCGCCCGCTCGCAGACGGCGGCGAGGGCACGGTGGAGGCGCTCACCATAGGTATGGGCGGTACCCTGCAGGAGGTGCGCGTCACAGGACCGCTCGGCGCGCCGGTCACAGCAGTCTACGGTATTTTACAAGACGGCAAAACTGCAATCCTCGAAATGGCCGCGGCTGCCGGCATCACCCTCGTCGATGAAAAAGAGAGGAATCCGCTGAACACGACGACCTACGGTGTCGGTGAAATGATACGGGATGCCATTGTGAAGGGCTGCCGCCACTTCATTGTCGGCATCGGCGGTTCCGCAACGAATGACGGCGGTATCGGCATGCTGCAGGCGCTCGGTTACGGGCTCCTCGACGGTAAGGGAGAGCAGGTTCCCTTCGGCGCCAAGGGTCTGCAGGTTTTGGAGCACATCACGGATGAGCATGTGATTCCGGAGCTCGCGGAATGTTCCTTCCGCGTGGCCTGCGATGTGACCAACACGCTCTGCGGCGATCAGGGTTGCAGTGCGGTCTTCGGCCCGCAGAAGGGCGCCGATCCCGGAATGATTATGCAGATGGACAAGTGGCTCGCCTACTACGCGGCACTGGCGCGCGAAAAGTACGAGAAGGCAAACCCGCGGCAGGCGGGAACGGGCGCGGCGGGCGGCCTCGGTTTTGCCTTCTTAACCTTTACCAACGCGCGATTGGAATCCGGCATCAAAATTGTGCTTGAGGAGACCCGCCTTGCGGACTACGTGAAGGATGCCGACCTCGTGATTACCGGCGAGGGGCGGCTCGACGGACAGACTGTCATGGGCAAGGCGCCGATCGGCGTCGCACATATCGCAAAGCAGTACGGAAAGCCCGTCATCGCCTTCGCGGGGGCGGTCACCCAAGATGCGACCGCCTGCAATGCGCACGGCATCGATGCCTTTTTCCCGATACTGCGCCGCATCTCGACACTTCAGGAGGCGATGGAGCCCGACAATGCAAGACAGAATATGACAGATACGGTCGAACAGGCACTGCGCCTGTTCCTGCTCAAATAAAAACGGAGGTTTCCCATGGACTTACAATTCACGACACTCGGCGCACTGATCGGACTGGTCGTCGCCATTCTTCTGATTATCAAAAAGGTACAGCCAGCGTACGGTCTGATTCTCGGTGCCTTAATCGGCGGATTGATCGGCGGCGGCGGGCTCGCGGGCACGGTCTCCACGATGGTGAGCGGCGCAGGCTCCATGATGTCTTCGGTGCTTCGCATTCTGACCAGCGGTATTCTGGCGGGCGCGCTCATTAAGACCGGCGCGGCGCAGAAAATCGCGGAGACCATAGTCGATACCATAGGCGAAAAACGCGCCATCGCGGCACTTGCGGTCGCGACCATGATTATCTGCGCGGTCGGCGTGTTCATCGACATCGCTGTCATCACGGTTGCACCGATTGCCCTCGCAATCGGTGAGCGCGCCGGCCTCTCGAAGAGCGGCATCCTGCTCGCGATGATCGGCGGCGGCAAGGCAGGTAACATTGTCTCCCCGAACCCGAACACCATTGCCGTGACCGAGGCCTTTCAGCTTGACCTCACGGCTGTGATGTTGAAGAACCTGATCCCTGCAATCTGCGCGCTCATCGCGACCATCGTCCTCGCTTCCCTGCTCGCAAAGAAGGCGGGCGACGGCATTTCGCAGAATGATCTCGAGGCGGCACCGGCGGAAAAGCTCCCGAATGCTCTGCAGGCGTTCGCAGGCCCGCTGACTGTCATTGTGCTCCTCGCGCTGCGTCCGCTCGCTAAGATTTCGGTGGATCCGCTGATTGCGCTTCCGCTCGGCGGTCTGGTCTGCATCCTCGTGACCGGAAACATCCGCAACCTGATTCCGTACACAGACTTTGGCCTCTCGAAGGTCATCGGCGTTGCGATTCTCCTGATCGGAACCGGTACGATCGCAGGCATCATCAAGGCCTCCGCGCTCCAAAAGGATATGACCACACTGCTCAGCGCCATGAACATGCCGGCTTTCATCCTGGCACCGCTCTCCGGTATCCTGATGGCAGCCGCAACCGCTTCCACCACCGCGGGCTCCACCGTTGCCTCCCAGACCTTCTCGGGCACGCTTCTCGCAGCAGGTGTCCCCGCGCTCTCCGCAGCGGCTATGATTCACGCAGGCGCGACTGTGCTTGACTCTCTGCCGCACGGCTCCTTCTTCCACGCGACCGGCGGCTCCGTCTACATGGACATCAAGAACCGCATGAAGCTGATTCCCTTCGAGGCACTGATCGGACTCACTTCCACGATTGTCGCCGTCATTCTGTATCTTGTGACGGCGTAAGAATTCGGCAAGTACAAAAAATAACGGCACAAAGCAGCGGATGCAGCTGACTAAAATCAGTTGCATCCGCTGTTTTTGATTCCCTGTTTTCTCAGTTCTCGTTCTGCGTATGTTCGGACAACCATTTTTCCGCCTGTTTACGCAGCCAATTCCGCCGGTAAAGCGTACTCACCGTGACCGGCAAGACAGCAAACGGAAACATCATGATTACACCGACGATCGCAAGCGTCGTATAGTGTACTCTGCCCTTTGCGCGCGCAATTTCATTGACAAAATCCGCCGCGCGGTCAATGAGCGTTCCGCCGCCGAAGAAACGAAGCAGCGCATACTCTGCGATAAAGATTCCGAGGCATATCAGTATGATGGGAATCGTAACCCGCCCGCAGAGTTCAATCTTCTTCTCCATGGGAATTTTCTCTTCCCCCGGTATATTCCGAAACCAATTTTTCGCCCGTTCTTCCTTGTTCATCTCCCACGCTCCCCTATATTGTAATGATGTCCGCAGACGCCCGGCCTTGCTCCGCTGCTCAGACGTTAAAAGATCCGCAATCCTCTTGTCGCTGCTCGCAATACGGTGCATTCCCGCCGCCGATTCCAAATAGGACTGAGAGCACTGCTGTCGGATTCCTGCTCTCCGGGGTCTAAGGTCTTGCTATTGAAACTCGCAATCAGCTCTCCGTATCGTAGACCAGCTCGCCGCTGTAATAGACTTCCAGCGACATCTCAATCAGGCTGTTGTCATCCGGCAGTGTAAGGTAGCCGCTGTAGGTGAGTGTGTGGTCGCCATAGAGCTCGTCGACCAACTCAAAACTGTACTCGGTATAGCGCTCCAAAAAGTGCTTGAGCGACATGCGCTTCCCTTCGAACGCTCCGCGCTCTTTCTCCGGGCGCAACAAAAGAACCGCCACAAAATCGGGGTCTACATCCTCAATCGTAAGGCTGCCCTCCTCAAAAAAGAGGCACACGGAAGTCCCCGCATCCGCAATTTCCTGCACGATTCTGTCATGCAGGCTAAAGGGTGGCTTAATGGTGGGACGATATCTCGCAATCATGTCGCACCTCCGGAGTATTTGTCCTGCCTTCGCTCAAAGCCGAGGAAACGTGTTCCCTGAAAGCTCAACTGTCCGCGGTCACCTTCGGCCGACATTCCGTAGACCCTGCCGTCCACGTTAAACTCCGTGCGCTCACCGCTCTCTGCCTGAAAGGTGAGGAAATACGCGGTATTCGTACTCCCGACCGTGTTGGTGCCGCTGTGTCCCCAGACCGCGGTTCGCTTTCCCACGAGCACGGCGGAAACCGTTTGTTTCGGGGACCGGTTGTTCTTGTGCCAAGTGTCTATGCCCTGCACAACTCTCACGATGATTAAAACAAGGGCCAAAATAAAAATCAGAGAAAATACCGCGGCGAATACACCGCCGGCCAAGAAGATGTCGTCGTACATACGTTTCTCCCTTCCGCTTTGCTCTTACCGTTTTCTTCCTGTCTTGATTGATTTCCGCTTTGGATACGCTGTTTTCTCACTTTCCTCTGAACTGCTTGCTGATAGGTAGCAGCGCCGTATAAAGGGGGTGATGTCAGCGCCGGACTCCAAATAGCGAAGCAGAATCTCTGCGCAGGCGCGGCTGTCGCTGTCCGCCTTATGGTGATCCAGCGCAATGCCGTAGTACTCGCAGAGCACATTTAACTTGTGGCTCATTCCGGGCAACAGGCGCTTTCCCATCTGTACCGTGCAAAGGTAGGGCACCTCGGGCTTCCATACGATTCCGTAAGCACTCAGGCATTTCCTGAGTACGCCCATGTCAAACACGGCATTGTGCGCAACCAGAAGCCCGCTCTCCATGAGCGGCGCAATCTCCTCCCATACCTTGGGAAAGGTCGGTGCGTGCTGCACGCTCTCCGCGCTGATGCCGGTGAGCTGCACATTGAAATAGTCGAACTGTGTCTCAGGATTTACCAAGGTATAATAGGAATCCACCACGACACCGTCTTCCATTACGGAAATGCCTATGGCACTCATGCGGTCGCTGAAACGGTTCGGTGTCTCCACATCAAAGGCAATAAAACGCGACATACTTACCTCTTTCTATCACTACACGCTAAACTTATTATAGCCGATTCTACGGGTTTCCGCGACTTGTCCGCCGCACTAAGGTTTTACACAGACGCACACATTCGACTCTGTTTTTCAACTCTGTTTTCGACTCTGTTTTTCGACCCAGTTCTCTCCCCCGCCGCAGCCCTGCTGCTTCTCTCTCCTCCGTAAAGCCTGCTCCGAAGCGCGTCTGTTTTCCCCTTTTAGTCTCTAGCGCCCTTATAGGGTCTTATACCGACTCAACTCTTTGACACGGCCAAAAAGCGGCGGAACGCGCTTCATTGCGCTTCCACCGCTTTTGGCCCGCTTGCTGATTCCGCTTCTTTCTCCGCAAGCTCAATTCTGTTTGCCGAATTCCGGCGCAGGCATAAGTCCCGCTTCCGTCAAACGTAACACGCGCGTACAAACCTCATCGATATATTTTCTGTCGTGGGAGATGCTGATAACAGCCCCCGGAAACGCTGCCAACAAGCTTCGAATCACAGGCCCCGAGAGCGGTGAAAAGTTGCGGGTCGGCTCATCGAGTATGAGGACATTTGCATCCGAGAAGCTCATTTTGAGAAGCAAAACCTTGGCCTTTTGTCCGCCGGAGAGTTCCCGCATGGGGTGATCCATCTCCTCTGCCGTGAATTTAAGCGCCCCCAGATAAGTGCGAATTTTGGTGCGCACTGCCTTATCGCCGCTATTATCCAGGAAGTCGACCGGGGTTCGATTTAATTCCAACAGATCCTCGTAGTTCTGCGGCATATACTGCGCGCGGAGATCTTCTCGCGCGAGCAAATTCTCTGCAATGAGGCGCAGCAAGCTCGTCTTTCCCGCTCCGTTCTCGCCTATGATGCAGAGCTTTTCGGGCCCTCGCAATTTAAGGCGGATGTCTCTCGCCAACAGACGCTCACCGTCCGGCGTTTTCAATTCCGCAAGGGCATAGTCAATCACCGTTTTCCCCTGCGGCATCACTGCCGATTCGCCGCCGAGCCGAAAGAAGATAGCTTCCTCCTGCTCCGGTATTTCGGTCATCTCTGCGTCTTCCTTTTCGAAGCGCTTCCCCATGGCTTTTACCGCGTGCATCTTGTCTTTTAAGTTCTTTCCCTCGCCCGGTGCCTGCCGGGAAACACTTGATAACGCCCGCTCCACCGAGTTGTGGAGCCGCGCGTATTTTTCATCCCGGAGCCTTTTCTCCTTGCGCTCGTTCTCCGCCTGTTGGGTCTTTCGCGCAAAGAGTTCCGCGCGCTGCTGCCGGTAGCGGGCGTACGTGTCTCGCACCACCGCATAGCGGCTCTCGCTTTTCCGCTTGAGCTGTTCTAAGTGAATCACCACAGTCGCTGTCCGCTCAATCAAAGTTTCATCGTGCGAGGTAAAGAGGACAATGCCTTCCCACCCATTGATTAGGCTTTCCAATAATTCGAGCGTGGCAAGATCTAAGTCATTCGAAGGCTCGTCGAGCAGGAGTACCGTAGGCCGCTCCAAAAAGATACGGAGCAGTTGTGCCTTCACCTTCTCACCGCCGGAGAGTGTGTCCATGCGCTGCTCTCCGTAACAAAACTCCGGTGACAGGCGAAAGCGTGCGGCGAGCTCCGAGAGTTCCTTCGGACTACAATCATAAAACGCATCCGAAGCCGAAAAAAATTCATAGACCGAATTCCCTTGCAGTTCCTCCGGCAGTTCCTGCGGTAGGTAAGCAAGCCGCTCTACGCCCAAGATGCGCTCACCGCTGCACTCCGCATAGGCCGCGACAAGTGCGGGGTCAAAAATCCACTTGAGCAGGGTGGACTTTCCGTTGCCCTCTTCTCCGACGATAACCGCCTTGTCTCCTGTATTCAGTACCAGGTTAAAATTCTCCAAAATGACGCGCAAGTCACGCCGATGTTCTATGTTGAGATTCTTGATTTGGAGCATGGCTAACCCCCTCTCTGTCACTTCCTGTCCTCATTTTCCGGCACGCCACAGAGCCTGTCAAGGCGAACGGGCGCAAAAAACCGCTGTCTCGTTTTCACGAAACAGCGGTTCAAAATTTCTGTTTTTGCTCTCGTACAATGAACTCAGGATCCGAGCATCATCACGAGCAACTTCGGCAGAATCACAAGTCCCACCGTCGCAACCGGCTGGCAGGCAGCATAGAAGGAAGCCACCTTGTCATTGCCCGTCACGGTAATCAGCGCATTTAAGGACGGCGCCGAAGTCATAGCGCCCGTCGTTGCGCCGAGGGCACCGAAGAGCGGCATTTTGCAGAGATATCTCGCCACCACATACGCGAAGAGAATCGCGACCACGCTCATGAACGCACCGACCAGGAACAGCATAATGCCATACTGCTGCAGCGTCGACACAAACTTCGGACCCGCACCCGCGCCGTTCTGTAAAAGGAACCATGCAATGCCGAGATCGCGGAGCGGCATCAGCGTCGACTTCGGCGCGGTCAGCTTAATCTTGCCGCAGTGGCCGATTGCCGAGACAAAAATACCTGCGATGATAGCGCCGCCGCCTGTGCCGAGCGAGAAGGTCGTGCCGCCGCCGAGCGGAACCTTGATGGCACCGATCAGCGCGCCGAGCGCAATCGCAACGCAGACTACGAACACACCCGGGCCGTCGACCGTGAGCAGCGACTTGTCGCCCTCGCTCTTCGAGACCGGTGCGTCCGGCAGCTTTGCATTTTCCGCATCGGCATCTGCCTTCAGGAACTTCGGCACCAGCTGAACGAACATCACAACCGAGATAATGCCGAACACATAGGCAAGACCGTAGCCCACACCGGCCGCGGACTTATCGCCGAAGAGCTCCTTGGTCGTCGCAAGGCTCGCGGTGCAGGTCATCGCACCTGCCATGACACCGAGTGCAAGGTCAACCGGCAGCTTGAAAATTTTGACCGCCATGATGACCGTACCGCCCGCAGCTACCAGAATCGCAATGGTCGTCGCGATAAAGCCCCAGAAATTCGCCTTCAGATTCGTGACAAACGACGGTCCCGCCGAGAGACCGACACACGCGAGGAACAGTGCCAGACCGGCCGTGCCGATGATGGCCGGCACTTCCATGCCCAGTGCGCCGAAAATCAACGCCATCACCAGAACACCGGATGTGCCGAACTTCACGCCTGCAAAATTAATCCTGCCGAATGCATAACCGCATACCAGCGTCAGAAAAATCATGAACACCGCATTGGTGCCCAAATCCTGAATGAAACCCATGACCCCTCCATTTCTTTGTAATGCCCTTCTGAAACTACGGTCATGGTAACACGATATTTCCTGTAGCGTCAATGAATCACCGCAAAATTGTTTGCAAATTTTGCTATTATCTTATTTTAGCGGTGAATGTTGGCATTTGCACTGTATTGTCAATTTTATAACGAAGATGTGGCCACCTCTCGTTTATCGGCAAAGCGCACAATCAATCTGTGTTTTAATTTGTCTATTATGTATATTTTATCTCTTAAAAAACCTTTTTTGCAATAGAACTGCCACCAGGGCCAAAAACGCATTTCCTCCGAGAATCACGACAATCCAGAACAACGTCGAGACAAGGCTCTGCTCCCGCACCTTTAAAAAGCTGTAGGGGCCCGAGACTAACCCCATGCCGTTTAATACTATCATCGGAATCGCATAGAGAAGTGTGGTGAAAAGCGCATAGCCGACCCAGCGCTGCGGTGCGCGCTCCTCTCCCGTCAAAAACAACGCAAGCGAAAGAAACGGGCAGAGAAGGTGGCTGAATAGTCTCGTGCCGTCGAGAAACTCATGTGCAAAACCGTTCTCCGGGCCGAGTACCAGTAGCACCACCGTAAAGGTCACAAGCAGACAGCTTGTCGCAATAAAGCGGAGCAACGAGAGCCGCCCTGCCTCGCTTCCTTTCACGTTTCCGCCCCGGAAATAGGTCCAAAGATAGAGCGCCGAAGCGATGCCACAGAGCAGATTGGAATCCGTCGTGTAAAAGCGGAGTGTCGCTAACCCCTCGTCCGCAAAGCCGTGTACGACCACCGCCAGTTCAAAGAGCAAGAGCAGAACATGCCCGATCAGAATGGCTGCTCCCGGCTTGCTCCTTCCGCGATCTCTTAACTCCCTTGCTCGTTTTGTCTGATTTGTCATGAATTCCGTCTCCTATTCCGAAAACCATTGCTCTGCCGTCCCTTGCCGCTGCCCCTTAAACCGATGCAATGTACGGCAAAAGAGCATTTGAATGCCCGGTATACGACAGTTTGAGTTGAATTCATTATAGGCAAAGCAAATAGACAACGCAATCAAAGGCGACAAGGAATTCCGGCTTTGCCGAGAAAACGGAGGGCCGATTTTCTCGCCTTTTCAATCGACTCGGACTCGGCCGCTTCCGCTGCCGCGGCGGATATCCACTTCTTTCCGAAGAGCGTCTGTGCCGCCTCTATCATGATGCCGGCAGCATTCAAGTCGCCCTCCTTCTGTATTGCCGCCGCAAAGGCCGCCTTCGTTTTCTCCCGCAGAACATCTGCCGCCACACCGTGGAACGAGAGCTGCATGAGCGCGGCAGCCGCCCAGGCGCGGCAGAGCGCATCCGAATCGCTCTGCATAGAGTCAATCAGAAGATTGATTTCCGACTCAGAGCCGATCCAACCGAGGGCAATGATTTGCTTTCTTCGAAGCGCGATATCCGAAATTTCCCATCTTGCCGTAAGAAGTGCTGCCAGCTCTTTGGCGCGCGCGGCATAAAAGTCCCTGTGTCTTAACTGCGAGAGAATTTTAGCGGCAAGGTAAGCGGTATCTGCCTCTCCACCCTGTCTACAGTCCTGCTCATGGTTCTGCCAACAGTCCTGTCTGCTGTCCCGTTGACCGTCCTGTTCACTGTTTCGCCGACAGTCCTGTTCACCGTTTCGCTGCCGGATCTGTCCCGCGTCTTGCTGCAGATTTTTTGCACCAAGTGTGTCGGTACTTATCTCCCCACCCGCACCCGAATCAACAGCTGTACCGGCAGTTGCACTTGCGTCCGTTTTTGAAGCTGTCCCAAACGCTCTGAGCCGCTCAAGCAGAAAGACGATTCCCGCTTCGCCGTGCCGGTCAAAGCTGTTCTCGAGCATAAGCCTTCCGCCCGCCGCCCAATCCTCACAGATGAGCGCATAGTGATAGGCGAGGTCTTCGCTGCTCCCGAGCGCAGCGATGAACTTAAGCCTCTCCCCGTCCGTTTTAATTTCCTCTTCCAGTTCACGATATGTTTTCCGCAATGCCTCTCTCCTTCGCTGTTCGAAATCAAATCAGCAAAAGCCTGCACCGTTTCGGTGCAGGCAAGCTTTACATCCGGTAAGCGCTACTTTTGCTGTTGCTCCTCAATTCTTTTTCTGCTTCTGTTGCTGACTCTGTTTTCTGCTTCGCTTGCTTGGCGCGGTCTCCCACATGCTCCGCATTTCTTTGTATCACTATGCTTTCTTGTTTTTATTCCCCGACTACTGTTTCCGGCTACCGCAAGCGAAGGATATCTCTCTATTCTTGCTCGTTGCCGTACTCCCGCACATACTCTAAGAAGTAGCGGACGCCGAGTTCTAGGGCACTCTCATCGATGTCAAAGTAGGGGCTGTGCTGCGGGTAGCGCCGCGCCTCTTCCGAAAAGCCGCCGCCGAGAAACAGAAGGCATTTCGGCGCCTCGTACTTTGCAAAGTCCTCGCCGCCCATCTGCTGCTCCCAGTCGAGGAGATGCTCCTTTCCGAAAACTCTCTCGGCCGCTCTCCGCCCCGTGTCCACACAGGCATCGTCGTTGATGGTCGGCGGCGGTCCCGGGTGATAGTCGAGCTGAATCTCGGTTCCGGTCGCCATTGCAACACCGTCCGCAACGCGGCGCAGCATCGCGGGATAGCGATCGCGTATTTCGGGATTAAACGTTCTCGCGGTTCCCATGAGATGTGCTTCTCCCGGTATCACGTTCGAGGTAGTTCCCGAGACAAACGAGGTAACGCTGATCACCGCGGGTTCCAGCGGATTCAGTTCTCTTGAGACCAGGCGCTGCAGGGACATGACCAGTTCCGCCCCCGCCACAATCGGATCCACCGTCTGGTGCGGCAGGGCACCGTGTCCGCCCTTACCTTTCACATGAAAGTCAAAGGTATCTGCCGCCGACATGACGGGGCCGTAGCGGAGCGAGGCATAGCCCGCAGGAATCTTACTCCAGATATGCATGGCAATCAGGCGGTCGCAAGCCAAGACTTCCGGTTCATCCTTCATAAGCCCCGCACCGCTGTCCGCAATGAACTCCTCCGCGGGCTGGAATAAGAGCTTCACTGTAATTGTGAGCTCATCCTCCATCTTCTTTAAGAGTTTTGCCGTGCCGAGCAGCATGGTGATATGCGTGTCATGCCCGCAGGCATGCATGCTGCCTTCGTTCTCGGACTTCCACGCGACCTCCGAAAGCTCCGTGATCGGCAGCGCATCGATATCCGCGCGTATGCCGAGCACCTTCCCCTTGGAATGCTTCCCCGCTACGGTCGCAATCACACCGGTCTTACAGACCTTCACATAGGGGATGCCGAGCGCATCCAAATAGTCACAAATCTTTTTCTGCGTGTTGAACTCCTGCCAGGACTGCTCCGGATGCGCATGAAAATAGCGGCGTAGCTCCACAAGTTCCTCGCGCAGCGCAGTTCCCTCTGCCAAAATATCGATCATAAAAGCTTACCCCCTGACGTTTCTCTTATCGCGCGGGGACAAACACCGCTTCCGGCTTCCCCGCGCTCATCATGCTTTCTCCGTGTATCGCGTATCTGTAAGCTCTATCCCTGCTCAGAACGGTCCATAGTGAATCTTGGTCGCGACAATCAAGGCAATCATACAGACCGCAAATAACATCGTAATCAAGGGCGTGACAAACTTCCACCATTTCTTTAAGGGAATGCCCGCGATCGTTAAGAAGATGAGCAGAGTGCCGCTCGTAAACCAGAGCGAGTTCGTGAGACCGTCGCCGAACTGGAAGGCGAGTATCATCGTCTGCCGCGTCATGCCGATGAGATCCGCGAGCGGAATCAGGATGGGCATGAGTGCCATGGCTTTCGCGGAACCCGAGGTGATGAGACCGTTAAAAATCGCAATCACGAACATGACCGCAATCGCAGCGACCGGTCCCGGCAGGCTCTTTAAGGGTCTTGAAATGCTGTAGATAATCGGGTCTATGATGCCGGACGCCGTGAGTATCCACTGAATGCCGCGCGCAAGGCCTATCACCAGAGCCGGCACCAGGCCGTCCTTCGCACCCGCGCAGATTGCATTCACAATATCGTTCGGCGCCATGCGGTTAATGAAGCCCGCCGCAATTGCCGTGAAGAGGAAGCAGGCCGAGAGGTCATTCATCGACCAACCGAATTTCGCTACCCCCGCGATGGCTGTGATGAAAACCACGACAAAGAAAAGCAGGGAAAGACTCTGCCCGCCGGTAAGCGGCTCCCGCATCTCCTGCGAGTAGTCGACCCGGAACTTGTCGCTGTCTAGGTCCGCAGTGAGCGACTGAATCTTTCCGCTCCGCACGCCGCGCGCATAGCGAAGGACATAGAGGATGATGATAAAGTCCGCGACGCAGAGCAGAATAAAGCGGAATAGGAAGCCCGAGAACATCGGGAGCTCTGCGATTTCATCCGAGATCCCGACGGTGTACACACTGGTCGGCGAGAACGAAAAGCTGATCATATCAATCATCGCCGAGCAGGCAATGCCTGTCATCAGATCGTAGCCGAGTGCCAGGCAGAGCGAGAGCACAATCGGTATAAAGGGCACAATCTGTTCGTTCCAGCCGAGAAAGCCACCCAGTGCGCCGAAGATAATCATGATGAGCACAAGTATCTTCTCGTGACCCACACGCTCCGACTTCGATAGGATGCGCGCAACGCCCTTATTGAGTGCGCCGGTTCTCTTGTAGACTTCGATACAACCCGCGACCAGCATGACAAGGAACATCATACCCGCCGAGGAGACTAGGCCGTTCGGCACCGCCTGGAAGATTGCCTGCGGACCCAGATAAATCTTATCCGTGACGTGATAGGAATTCGCAATGACCACCGTGCGCCCGTTCAGCTGCTCGCGCTCAAAGGCACCCGGGCTGATGAAGAGCGAAAGAATGTAGCATCCCACAATGACGAGAAACACAATGACAAACGCATTAATCGAGCCGCGTTTCTTTGTTTTGTTTACCTGTTCTCCCATGTTGCACCTCCGCACAACGTTTTGCTTTCCGTTTCCGTCTGATTCCTACTTAATTCCGAAAATCCGCTCCTTCCGCTCTTGTCTCCGCCGCCTCCCTTCGTTGCGCCCGACGCTCTATCCAAAGACAGCCTCGACGCAAGTGCCTCTTACAATAAAGTCTCACTTTGTAACTTTGCTTTTCTTTATCATATACAGTTTGCGCAATTAATTCAACATTTAAGCGATATTATACAGCATTATTTCCCACTATTATTTTACCTTCCGCATATATATTGTCTATTTATCGACTATAAGCCCTTTTTATCGTCATTATACTGTGCTTTATCCACAATCCACCTTGTTTCCGCTTCCCCCCGCACAGAACCGTTTCATAAAACAAATCGCCTACAAGAACTTCTGCCGAAACAAGAAGAGCGGCAGCCGCTTGCTCCCTTGGGCACGGCTGTCGCTCTTTTTCTTTGTGTTTTGCTGTGTCTTACTACACCGTCAATTCGATTTGATTTCCCTCAAAATCCAAAATGCAGGACTCATAATACCCGTCCCCCGTGGTGCGCGGCCCGCTGATCACTTCATAGCCCGCCGCTCTCAACTGCTCTGTCAGGTCATCCACCTTTTCTTTGCTTCCGAGCGAAAAGGCAAGGTGTGCATAGCCCGCGCGGTCCAGTGCCTTCTCCTGTAATACCAAATCCGGCTTTGTCATGAGCTCTAAACGCGCGCCGTCCGCAAAGGATATAAAGTAGGAGCGAAAGCCGGTCTTCTCATTGTGATACTGCGCATTTGCGCTTCCGCCGAAATAGCGGACAAAGAAAGTCCGCGCGCGCTCCAGGTCGGAGACATAGAGCGCCACATGTTCGATTCTCATGCTTAGTAATCTCTCTATTGAATTTCAATGATGCAAGGGTTATAATATTTTATCAGTTGTGTCTTATCACATCTTTGTGACACTAAGAGAGCATTAAATTACAACATTCTATTTGCGCTGAAAGCAGAACATCTCACCCCAATGAACATCTCAAGCCCAATACATTTTCATACGTGATTTTAGTCGTAATTCTGAGCGAGATTGTGCTGACAATTCCATTCCTATAATAATCAATAGCCCGAGTACTTTGTGGCTCAGTTTGAGCCTATGACATAGTATGATTTAAAGTATAAGCAGCACACATTCCCATCGTCAAAGAGAGTCCCGGCCTTACTCCACCTGATACCTACGGCTTTGGATGCGACTGTCGTACGATATACTATTGTCCCATCTGGAATTATAATACAGCGCCCATATGTAGTCCACTTAAATTATACAGCTTATTAGAATATACGCTGTCTTCGCTGCCCTTTGTTATTCTTCATACCTAATTTGAACTAAAACGAGAAAATCCGAACAAAGTAGTACCTAATATATGAATCATTCCCTACTAAACAAGAATCTTTCCCTAATTAAATAAGAATAATTATCAAATGATTTCGAGCTCATGATAAAATAGGTGTCATAGCTTATTAACTCTATTTAAAGGGGCAATTACTATTTTCAAAGTCATCCTGAATGTTACAGACAAATGCGAGTATTACAGTGATCTGCTAAACTTATGCATTCAAAAAATAAAAACTCCGTCTTAGGCTCAAAGCCACTAAACCATGCATGAATAGAATCCTCTAGTAAAAGAGCCACTCAATATAACTTAAATATGAAATAAATCCAAGTCAAACATTAACCCCATAAATTATATTCAGTATATTCAGGCTGTAGTAGCGGAGACTGCTCCTAGCTGTTCTAACCTGTACTTACATGTATTTAGAGTTCTATCCCTCCTTAAAATATCTCAATTTGCAGAAACCCGCGTCATAAGATTATATGCTAATTATATATTCTTGATTTTCCAAGCAAAGAACTTTAAAGAAAAATCAGTTGGAGGCGTAAATTGGAGGCGTAAAATGGCAGGAATTAATGCAAGAAAAACACCAGTGTTATATTCTGCTGGCACTAAACTTGCATATCGAATTAATGAACATTATTACGGAGATATTCATTATGTTTGGTGTACCGATAGATATCATTCGAAAGACCAACCTCCCACATCTGATCCGCAATCAATATGTAGCCGTCTTCTTCACATTGTAAGCACCGGGGATAAACATGCAGTTGAGATTGAGGGACAGAAAGCGGGTATTTTGCGAGGCGCAGAAGCGAAATATAGATCAGGAGTCATAACAGATGAAGTTCATAAAACAATCTGTCAGATGGTGAACATTGCTACATATTCAGATTTTACCCCAGTCCTATATGTTATAAGTGGAACTCGAGTAAAACATAAGTGTGAAATTGTAGAATCTAAAACAAGGGCAAGCGATTCCTCTGTCGAATTTCTAATATCTGAATTGTCAAAAGATGATTTCCAACTATTGGATTTTAAACAAGTTTTCAGGGATATGATAGAAATCCCTAATAGAAAGGCTGGTGAATAATATGTCTGTCAAAAAACCTATAGGAAAGGCACAGCCAATTAAGCAAGTCAAATCGATGTATGCTAAGAAAATAAATCTAACTCAACTAAGAAAGAATCCAACATTTTCGCACCGACTCGATAACCTAACACTTCCTGAACTAATGGAGATTTACGATGTGTTCATGGCAAAAGACAAGAAAACCGGAAAAGCAATGCCTACTAGTCCACGAACACTAGCGATAGCAAAAACGATGCAATTGATTAGAACGAAAAAACCGCAACAGGAAAAGAATCTCATCAATCGTATTAACCACGCCATTGTTTTGAGGAACCAGTCAGAATATTCACCAACAGAAGCTGCTAGAAGTGAACTTCATGCATTGATGTCCGATGACGATTAATGTCAAAATCAGCTAACTTAGAGTGTACTTTGCACTCATTAATACCGAAAACCAAACCACGAATTGCGAATATAATTACTAATCAAGAATTGTCATAATTGTCATAATTATCGATGAATAGGCCTGCTCTTTCCTCTAATTCAATCTGCATTGGCACAGTAAATTTGTAACACCTCTGCCCGATAGATTATGATGTCAGCAGAGAAGAAAAGCGCATGACACGAATATCAGAATAAACCAGACGAAAAGTTGTTCGTGCGCACATTTAGGATGGTAGCACGCTTGTCAGCCCTGTGTCTGAGGACGGCATATCCAGAGCAATTGTTTCCAATTTAGGCACGTTCGGATCGCGAAGAATGCCAAAACAATGATGAAGAGAAGGCCTCGTTGGAGATGATGGAAGAACTTCGTCGTATCCAGCGCGAAAAATTCGAGTTAGAAAAGGAGAACATCTTCTTATAGAAGCGGCGGCATTCTTCGCGAAGGGAATCGATAAGTGGCATATCGTTTCCTTGATGAATATACACAGGAGTTCGGATTGAGATGGTTTTTTAAATCTGCACATTTATCCAAACGCTTATATCAACTAACTCAGAAATACGAAAGCGGATTACCACGCTTAAAACTCATTGTTGTCAATAGATTCAAACACTTTTTCATGATTCCCATGGGGTCATGGGGCTCCATAAGAGATGAGGACGTTTCTGCAAAGAGAAGGAATCTCTTTGAGCAAAGCAATAGTCCACAAGTGCATGAATCATGAACTACAACTACTCTCGATCTATCGCCGAAAGAGGCCCGTATACCATCGAGGATTGGCTCATAAAATTTTCCCGAATTTATTAAAGCGGAATTTTTCTTCTAAACAGCCTAATCGTGTTTGGTGTACCGACTTCACATATATGACACCGACAAATGAAACCACGAGTTATAATTGTTCTATTATCGATTTATACGACAGAAGTTCGTTACCAGTGAAAATAGCTCTTTTACACAATTTCCCTGGCTGTGCATACGCTTGAAAAAGCGTTGATGTGTTCCAAGTCTACCCCACAAAACTTAATTCTATACTCGGAGCAAGGAAGTCAGTTTACGTCCGGTGAGTTTGTACAATATTTCCAGAATCGCGGGATTTCTCAAAATACGTTTAGTGCCGTCGGATTAAATGATGCAACGGTACTAAAGTATATCCAAAGCCAAGAGTGAGTCAATATTCTTCAAGTCAAGATTAGTTTAGTGGAGAACGAGAATCCGTTTGGAGCGAGGTCCAGAATAGATCAACCGTAATCAAGCCAATAATTGCCCCTTTAGGGGCAGCCAGGTGATAAAAGCAAGGTGGCTTGAACGACGCTCCTTGGAAGCTTTGCTTCCTAGGGAAACAACAAGAAAACTAGCGCCTTTCGACGCTAGATAGTAACGCGGGCTTATGGCCGCATCCCAAACCACCCGTTTTACGGGTAGGGGCGATGTCCAATCAAAGCTTTTCATAAACCTCTGCTTTCTCACTTTTTCCCGAAGAGCCTTGAAAAGAAACCGGGCTTTTTCTCCGCAGTTTGCTCGGGCTTTTGCGCCTCTTCCTCTGCCGTCTTTGTTTCTTCCGCCGGGGTCTCGTAACGGTGCTTTTCGTACTTCACTTTTTCTATGATTTCTTCCGCCTCCATTCCGCTCGCGGCTTTCACCTGCTCGATTGCGACTTTTTGATAGATGAAAGCGCCCTGCGGGTCACAGAGACGAATGTCCGAGTAACAAGTCGACTTGTTGAGATCAAAGGGATTTACCTCCATGACCTCGGCCGCTTCCATGAGACCGCTCTCCGACGCACTTGCCTGACGGAGCGAAGTCAGAAATACCGCGAGGTTGTCGCCGAAAAAGGTCTCGAGGCAGTTCCGCACGCCTGCATCCCCCTCGTAATCCCGAAGCAGGGACTTCACCTGCTCCGGAGCCATGTAGATGCCGGCCGCATAATTTTCACTTAAGATGTCATGGTCGGGTTCCGGGATCCACTCCGGCACAAAGCTCTTCCACGGACTGCAGTAGCGCTTCATCTCCGGATGTTCCTCAATGAGGAAAGAATAAGCCGAGCCGCGTACATACTGATATTCTGTGAAGAAACCGCTGACCACCGCCATCCCGTAGAGTATGCCCTTTTCACTGGCTCTTCGAATGTCCCAGGCCGCAACGGTCTTCATAATGTCTAAGTACTTCTCCCCGTAAAACGACTCGTGTTCCGCCTGATACGCCGCCGCAAAGCGCTCCGCCACGCTGCTGTCTCCGTCCTTTAACGCCTTCATCGGCGCAAAGAAGCAGCGCTCCATCTCATCCCTGCGAATTGCATGATAGGTGATGTCAAACCCCATGGTGAAATCTCCCTTCTGTTTCCTGAAATCGTCTAGCAGTCCCGCCGCCGGTAGATACGGATCGTCAGTGCGTACGAAAAAACAAATGCACACACCGCAGCTGACAGTATCATAATTCCGACCGCAATTGTTCCTCGCGCTGTCAGCGGGGTCGGGATGCGTGCATTGATGAAGCTGCTGATCGCCGCAATGATGCCAAAGCCCAAAAGCAAGCTGATAACCAACAGAGCTTCGCCTCTTTCCTCTCCTCCCGATGAGCAATACAGCGGAAAAAAGATTGCTCCCATAAACAAGCTGACACCGATCCCGCCTACATACAGATTAAAGACATCTGTGGGTTTGTCAAATAGAAAGCCCCGAATTACCAGCGATAAACCAATACCGCTTCCGGCAAGCAACATTCCGAAAACGAGCCAGAGCAGCAGACTCAGAAAATAGCTTCTCACAATCTCAGCTCTCCTTACCGGCATTGACAGCTTATACTTGTCCCACTTAAAGCCCCGTTCTTTCAGGCTTCCCACAAGCGAGATAAGCGAAAATCCGACCATGCAAAACAGGGTAAACGAGATGAGTAGCATTTGATTTTTCATAACAATACCCAACGCACAGAGCAACACCATAAGAGCTGTAATTGCCTTCGCATTGTCTAAGGTCGCGAAATAATTGTTCTTCAACAGTCCCTTCATCTCCGTTCTCCCTTGATCAGCAGCAGCATAATCTCATCAATGGATACCTGGTCAATCACAGCGTCCCTGTATTTTCTTTGTGCGGCTTTGCTGTCGGAAAGCAACACATCGACCTGATAATCCCGTTTCAGATAAGCCATCATATCCTCTTGGTTCAAGGCCTGAAATTGATTCTCGCTACAGCGCATCACACCATAGTTATAGCGCAAATCATCTTTCATTGCGGAGAGAATCAGTCTCCCGTTGTGGATAAATGTAATGTAATCGGCTATTTTTTCCAAATCACTTGTAATGTGGGATGACAGCAAAATAGAGTGCTGCTCATCCTGCACAAAATCCAGAAACACATCCAACATCTCATCCCGCATGATGGGATCCAGTCCGCTAGTCGCCTCGTCTAAAACAAGCAGCTGCGGATGATGCGATAAGGCAGCCGCAATCGCCAATTTCATCGTCATTCCTCTGGAATACTGTTTGATTTTCTGCGTCGGCGTCAATTTGAACTTCTCGAGGTAGTGGCAAAACAGCGTCTTATCCCAATGCCTGTAAACACCCGCCATAATATCCGACACTTGATTTGCATTCAGATAACTCGGAAAATTAGCCCCGTCATAAACGACAGCAATCCGTTCTCTGATATCCGTATCGGAATCCCGCATCTCTTTTCCGAATAATTTGATGCTGCCGCCGTATTGCGCAATCGTATTTAGAATACAGCCGATTGTGGTCGTCTTTCCGGCTCCGTTTTCTCCGACAAAGCCTAACACAGCGCCATACGGCAGAGAAAAACTGATGTCCTCCAGCCTAAAACTCGATCCCGGAAATGACTTGGAGACCTGCCGCAACTCTAATATATTTTCCATATTATTCGTCCTCCAGATAGAACAGCGCCAATAGCTCCTTCAATTTTTCAAGCGAAATTCGGTTCGTTCGGCCGATTTCCGCGGCGATTTGCAAATGTTCTTCGGCGATGCGCTGCTGTTCTTCCTGATAGAACTCTTTGTTTTGTGCGGAAACAAAACTGCCTCTGCCAACCGTGGTTTCTATAAAGCCATCTCTTTGCAGCTCCTCATACGCTCTCTGAACAGTAATGACACTCACATGGATTGATTTTGCCAGCGCACGCATGGAGGGAATCGCATCTCCCGCCTTTAGCTCCCCGCTTATGATCATGGCTTTTACCTGTGTTGTGATCTGCTCATAGATCGGTTTTCCGGTATTGTTGCTGATCACAATGTCCAAACCGCGTCCCCCTTCCGTCCAAGTGTACTTATTGTATGTGTACATTATATCAGTTTGTCGAGTGTTTTCAACAGAATTTTTTCTCTTCTTATTTGCATCTTTGACCGTTTCCTAAGTGCAGCGGAAGATGCAGGCAAAGAGATAGCGGCTCCGAAACCGAAGCCGCGTCAAAGGCACACCGCAAAAACTCATCTTAATATCTTATTCGATATTTCGCACCACGCCCGAGAACAGCAGAGAGCCATCCTCCGCGGTGACGAGGAAGAGGAAGGGGCGGTCTAGCTTGATTTCCATGGGCTCTCCCATCGGCATCGCCGCTTCCGCCATGGCCAGCATGGTATAGGCCGCTCCGGTCACACCCTGCTCATCCACCTCTACCATGGCAGCGTGTGTCGCGCGATTCAGGAAGAAATTGTTATTTGCTTCCGTGAGCGGTTCAAAGTTCGCCTTACCGGCATCCATCGCATCTGTAATTCCCATGGCAGCAAGCGTTTTCATGAGGTCTGTCTCCTCGGAAACCTTGAATTTCGGCAAAGTCAGATTCACACGGTACGAAGTCCATTGCGCTGTGTCCGTCGGCGGCAAAGCGTCAAAGACCGCCGCATCTTCCGTGAGTTCATTGACCGCAACGCCCTCCTTCGGCAGGTAAAAATACATGTCGCCGCTGTCCTTAAGCGGCAAGCGGACTGCGGTAAAATTCTCCGCTTCCATGACGCCCATGGTGTCGGTTTGGTGCATCATGTCAACCGTCGCATCGCCCTTTGTCCCGTGGAAGGTCTCCTTTGTGTTGCCCGCGGCATAAAACTCATCAACCCATGCCGCCTTATAGTAGATGGTCGTGACCAGCGCCAAAACCGTATCCGGCTCAAGCTTTAAGTTCTTGGTGTACTCCGTCAAAAGTCCGCCGGTATTCTGATCTGTCCACTTGCGAAGCGCCTCATCCATTTCCGCCGAGCCCGGCTTTCCGCAGAACGAAGACGCATAGTAGGTTTTCGCGAGGCGACTCAGTGTCTCCTCGTTGTAGCGCACGGACTCATTGAGCCAGAGTGAATCCGCAAGCAGGCACTTAATAAGCGGCGTGTCGATATAATTGCTCTCCCAGAGCGCCGAGATGCGACCTTGCAGGGCCTCCGCATCCTCCGCTTCGAGTGTCTCCAAAATCTGCTTTTTGGTATCGCCGTCCGTGATTTCCGAAAGCATGGCAAGCGCCATATAGATATTGAGCGGCGAACAGACCGTGTTTTCATCTTCCTCGTATAAGATCTTCGGCAACAGATTGCGGTAATAGCCCCGCAGTTCCGTCTGATACGCGGCGGAAACCGCTGTCTTCTTACGGTAAGCCTCGAGCCAGTCCCGATGTTCGTCGCTCTGCGCAAAATCTTCCGCCGTCTTCCCCTCCGCAACCGCCGCGGGATACTCGGCTTCCACTGTTTTTAGCGCAGCCGTCGGCGCACAGGCCGCAAACGCGGACGCAGCCAGTGCCAGCGCCGTCAGCATCGCAAGACTCTTTTTCCGGAAATGTTTCATGCCTTACCTCCTTACTCTGTCAATGGGTTTCGGTCGGTTCTTTCGCTCGTTTGCTAAGCATCTCTTCCTTGAAGCGTTCTGCCGTTTCTGTCAGCGCTTCGTCTAAGTACACGGTACCCGCGTAAAATTCCCGCAGTATCGTCCGAAGAAACGCTTCATAGTCCGGAAGTTCGGGCAGCATTCGCTGTAAACCCTCCTCCTTGGAAAGAAGCGCCCCGCTCCGCAAAAAGCAGTGATAACGGCAGAGGTTCATGACGGAATCCACCATGTCCACGGGCGCATCGTGTTCATCGTAGGCGATGCTCTCCATAAAAGTCTCGCGGGAGATGACGGGAAAGAGCGCTGTAATCTCCGGCCCTTCGAGCACGATGCCCTTCTGCCTCAGGTTAAAGATATGGCTTGTGATATCCTCATCCCTGCGCGATTCTTCATCCCAATTCTCCCAACCCGCCTCGCGGACATATTCATCCCAAAAGGGCGAATAATGGCATTCCGTGACATAGGGATGCGCCCCCTCACGCAGCTCTTGCTCCGTTAGCACAGAGACTTCAATTCCCTTCGCAGGTCCCTCCACGCTGAGCGCTCGAATCTCCTCAACAAAGTGAAGGCGTTCGGCCGCGGTGAGCCGCTCCGAAACCACCGCGAGTGCATCCACATCGGAGCGCTCCCAGCGGAAGGCATTCTGCGCCACCGAACCGTGGATATAGATGCCGATGAGCTTAGCGCCCAGAATGCATCTCAGTTTATTTTGAAACCGGCGCAAAAACCGGGTGAGTTTTTCGTTCTGTTCCGAAATGTTACTGCTCATCCTTGTCCCTCTTTTGGCGTCGGAAGCCACAGTGTGATTCCTTGCCCGTTTTGGTAATACGCTCTACGCTGCTTTGTTTTGAAGCCTGCTTTTTTAAATTCTTTTACCAAGGTATGCATATAAAATCCATGCGTTACGAGGATGCAGTCCTCTCCCGCGGCGCTTACTTTTCCGACCAGTTTTCTCGCTCTACACTCTGTGAGGCGCCTGGCCTCTGCTTGCCTCGGATGATTCAGAAACCACTGGATTCTCCCCGTCAGATTCCAAAACCAGAGGGGCAGCCGTAATTCCGTATCAAAACTTGATCTGAGAGGAACCTCATCCAACAGCTCCGTCTGTTTGAGTGCCGCTTCACCAAAGAGGTAAAGCGCAGTGCTTTTACTTCGCTCTAAGCGACTGATGTAAACCGTGCCCACTGCCTCTTGAATAACTGACGGATTTGCGGCTTCAATCGGAGCTCTGTCGTACTCTCGACACGCCCGGTCAAATTCTGCAGAGCTGTAGAAGCTGCGCCAGTCATATTTTACTTTGCAATGCCTGATCAGAATGACTTTTATATTGCTCCTCCTTGCCTTCCGACAAACATCCCTTGGAAGCGGACCGCAGTCTGTACTGCCGGGCTGTAGCCTCTAATACCGTAGCGCTTCGATATGGAGCTCTGTTGGATTTAAAACAGGTACAAATGAATTGTCTCTCTTTTGGCTTCGAAAGCAAAGTAAGTTTCCGTTACGATTTGCTTAAACTTTGATTGTCTCTTTCACTTTTCACGCGAAAACTAATCATATCATCCAAGCGAATCTCTTCGATGTCACAGCGCTGATTGCCCCGCAGGAAGGAGACCAGGCCGTAGCGTTCCATGCCTTGCTTGAGAAACGCCATGAGCTTTGCACTTCTGCGCTGATATACGTATGCGCTCCATATAAAACTCATGTTTGACAACTGCTCTAGCAAAGAGCAGTTAGCAAGAAACACGAAAAAAGTCGCAGACCACGTCATTCAAAGTCTGCGACTAAACACTCATGCACTAACAACGACTGTCCCTTTCAGCCCTCTCTACGATTCTTCAATCTCTGTCGAACATCGGAAGCTCCGTACAGAACATTCGTTACCGTGACAACATCCGCTTCGATGACATAGCAGACCAAAAAGTCATCTACCACCATCCTGCGGATCCCCATAGAGTATTCCGGTTCGGTGTGAAAGCACCCAAAACGTTCGGGAAATTGGTCAAGCGTGAGGATGGCTTCCGCAATTCGATCGTACTGCCTCATTGCGTTCTCCGGCGCTCTAAGCTGAACAGCAATATACGTATACAGCTCCTCCATGTCTTCGACTACTTGATCTGTAATCCGGACCGTATAGTGCTTCATTTTCTGTGACTATCCCGAAACTTTGAAAATGTACTTGCGGCATCCTGCACCTTTCCGCTCCGGTAATCCTCATAACCTCTCCGTAGTTTTTCGCGAATTTCTTCATCGCTCATCCCACGTGCATCTATGCCGGCGGGCACAGCGGGTAAACTCACTGCGAAAGGAAGACCGCCCGTAAGCACTATCTGATTTAAAAACAGATCCACTGCCGTTGACATCGGAAGACCTAATTGTCCGAGGATTGCCTCAGCATCCGCTTTCAATGTCGGATTGACCCTCAAGTTTAATGTCGCTGTTTTTTCCATGACAATCACCTCCTCATAAGATTGTAACGCTATTTGCGTTACAATTCAACACAGATTACCCTCTTCAACACTTCTTTCTTGATATAAAAGGCCCCCTGTCATGCCTCTTCCAAAATCAAATCAGCCCAAACCTCCTCGCACGGCGAAGGAGCGCATCTATCAAACTCTTTTCGAGTGGATTATAGATGGCACATTAGCACCGGGGGAAAAACTCAACGATTCGGAAATTTCCAAATTTTTTAACGTCAGCCGCACTCCCGTGCGTGAGGCTATGCAGCTTCTCGCCGACCAGCGCCTGATCTATATCTACACCGGAAAAGCGAGTATTGTTTCCCCGATTAAACAACAGGATACCGGTGAAATCTATCGGATGTTGGCAGAGTTCCATGTCCTCGCCTTGGAATTTTCCTTCCCTTCTGTCGATGATGAAGTAATTCTTGAGCTCCGGTCACTCAATCAAAAGTTCTCCAAAGCCTGTCATGATTCCGATGTAAAGACCATACGTCTATATGACAGCCGCTTTCACGGCGTTTTTGTTGCCTTATCCAATAACACCTTTTTAAAACGCTTCATTGAGACACTTGAAAGCCATGTGGCGCGAATTGAAAACATGTACTATATCGCAGATGCCAGCAAAAGTCGTTCTCCCAAACAGCATGAGGAGCTGATCTCCGCCCTGCAAAAACACGACCTTGCGGCTGCCTGTGCTGTCGTGCGTAAGAACTGGGTCAACACTCTGATCTGTTGACCGTAAAAAAGAGCGGAATGCCTTAAGAAAACAAGGCGCTCCGCTCTTTTTTCTTTATTCTCTTGCGCGCAACGCCTCACAGTCAAGCTCCAGCACACCTGCACAAAATGAAATTTTCTCAAACCTAAACTCCGGAAACATCTGCTTCAGTTCGTCCACAACAAAGTAGATCTCTTCTTCATCCCAGGCATCGCCCACCTCCCTTCGACACTGCTCCAGCTTCTCCCGGTCCTCAAACATCACATCGCCGATTAAAAGCTGCCCGCCCGGGTTCAGCAGCTTGCGGAGGGCTTGCAAAAGCAGAAGCTTCTGCTCATCACCTAGATGATGTAGCGAGTAGGTCGCTATGATAAAGTCATAGCGTTCTCTGAGGAGCGGTTCTGCCAGCCCCTCTGCAAAGTCCCCCTGATAGAGCCTCGCCTCCGGCATCTTTTGCGCGGCAAGTTCGATCATATGCTCCGAAAAGTCCTGCCCATAAACGGTACAGCCCTTTTCATACAGCTTGGCCGTCAACCTTCCGCTTCCAAAGCCAAGGTCCAGAACAACAGCTTTCGGCTTTCGCATAATACTTTGATAGATGTTTCCGAGCACTGCTCTGTATCCGGCAAAGGGATAGGTGTTTTTTTCCTCGGAAATCCCCACAAACTTATCATAGTCTTCTGCCCAGAGATCAAAGCCCTTTTGATCCAACATAATTGCCCCTCACTTCGCATACCTTCTACAGACAAATTTCTCGATATTCGATCTGAATATCGGCCTGACGCTTACATTCAATCGGGCCGATTTTTCCATGTCATCTCTAGGTATATTGTAACGCCGTTCGCGCTGCCAATCAACGAACAAGAGCCCCGTTCGGAATCATTTTCCGAAACGGGCCCTCTGTAAGGATCAATCGCGGTCTATATCATATACGATGATGCCTCCGGAGTAGGCATCGATCTTATAATCATACTCTGTGTTTCCTACATAGAACTCGATCTCGTACACGCCTCTGCCGTCATCGTCATCGAGCTTCGCCTTGGAGAAGGATACCGAGACTCCCGCGTGCCCCAGAGCGATTGACTTCGCTCGGCTGTGCCGCTGCCTCGGTCGAGGGAAGCGCGGTGCTCTCCGAGCTCTTGCTATATACGGCACCGGTCGTCGCATTGATATCGTACTCGTACTTCACATTGCCCTTCACGAAATCGACTCCATAAACGGCAACGCCATTCTCCGTATCCAACTTCTCGGCGCTTATGGTAACTTCCGCCTCCGTGAGTCCCGCGTCCTCAAGAGCAATCTTTCTTGCATCCTTCTGCGTGATTGCTGCGGTGATTCCGGTCTTGCTTCCGCCTGCGCCAATCAGCTCAATCTTCTTCTTGACCACACTTCCGTCCGAGGCCTAAATCTAATAGCCGTACTCCGTTCCGTTCGCGGTGAACTCCACATCGTAGATGAAGTGGCCCTGCTCAAAATCAAACTCGGTGCGCACATTTTCTGCCGCGACCGAATCGACACCCGTATCCGCAAAGGCGGTTCCGGTACCTACCGCAGTCAGAATTGTAAGTGCACAGAACACGGTAACAGCTGTCTTCATTCTATCCGCGGAAGATTACGCCTTGATTCGTGTTTCAAATTTTCGAAAAAACAAGTGAAAAGCTGCTCTCCCGTTTCGTTCAAGGAAACCCAAATCCGACCGTTTTCGTCTCAGTCTTCATTCTCTCGGACATAGAGCGGCGGCTCTGTCCGCACACCGTCCGCGAATCCCGCACGCCGCAGGGTCACAAAATCCATATAGCATACACGATGCAAAAGATGGCGGCAGGCATTGTAAATCTCCTGAAAATACGCGCGGCAGTTTTCCTCCGGAACGTCCAGAATGATGAGATAGGACTGGGTTCCGTCCTCATCGCTCTTTAGGAGCAGGTCCAGCATGGCAATTTCTCGCCTCGATTTTGCATAGGCAAGCAGCGCGCTCTTTAAAGCCGTCACCTCTTCGTTTTCCGCAGGGTAGCCGAGCATCATCTTGCTATCCCGCTCGATGGTTTTGCTCTGCATCTTGGCCTCCCCGAACTCACTCTGATACCCCGGAGAATTTTGAATGCTGCGGATGATGTCGGGCGAGACAAAGAATAACTGCGGCCCGTAGGGGTTAATCACAAAGCCCTCGTTTTCCCGGAGCATCCCGACAAGCTGCGGAAAGTGGAGAACCATGGTCTCCCGCTTCCAGCCGTTTGCCCCCTGCGCTTCCATCTGTCGTATGGCATCCCAATCCGTGTAGACCGGCAGGGCTTCCTCCCCTTGGTCGAGGGTGACGCGGGCAATGCCGAACTGCATGCCCTTTTTCAGTGTCACCGTGCCGCTCCCCTCGGACAGGCTGCCGTCCGTTCGCACCGCGAGCAGGTAGTGACTCCGCACCAGCTCACGGAAAAAGAGATTCAGAAAATCCCCTTCCTGTTGAAAGCGAAAAACGACCCGCGTGAGCCCAAGGAGATAGGGGTTTTCAATCGGCCGGTTCACATCGACCTCAATCTGATAGGGAATATTCGTAATCAGAGCATAGGTCCAATCGAGGGATAATCCCTCTTTTCCCGAAAAGAAGAGCTTCGTGTTTGCACCGTCTCCCTGCATCTCCGCTAAGACAGGGTGGGAGATGTTGCCGTCGCGGTGTAAAACCGTGACCCGCTCACCGACCGTAGCCTCGCCGAAGAGCTCTCCCTCGGCATAAAAGCGCTCCCCGGCGTCCGGCACAACTCGCTCTGCCATCAACGTAAAGCGCAAAGGCGCTTTTTTCAGTGCATTTTCCGGCTGCTGCGCTTCCGATCCGTCCGGCTGCTTCTTGCCGCCAAAGAAATTCTTCAGTGAATCAAACATTTCGTGCTTCCTCCCCGCTTCCGTATATCTTGACGGTCAGTAACAGGTTCTCCGCCAACCGTACCGCCTCATCACAATCTTCCCTTTTCAGCAGAAACAAGCCATGCGTCTCGCTGAACATGTCGAGCTCCGCAAGGCAATCATCGTTCCACTGTGCACTCAGTTCCCGGCACCAGCCCGCTATATCGCCGGGCGCATCGTGCAGACCGTCTTCCCGGATTGCAAGCTTCCGCGCCTTGCAGAGTTCCCCGACCAACGCGAGGAAACTCTCCTTGTCGCACTTCCACTCAACTTCAACCGCTTTTCTTTGCTTAAGCATCTCCTCGTAGAGCGCATTCCGCGCTTCTTCCGCCGCTTCGATGCTGTCAGGCTTATGTCTTTTTAAAAAGCGCTTTGTTCGCTCGCTTTCACCGAGCAAAAGCAGAGCGAGTTTTCGAAAATCCGCCTGAATCGCCTTACCGTCTACACGCTGTATCTCGATAAATCTGCTTCCTTCCGGTAGCTTTAAGCGGCTCACAAAGTTCCGCAAAATCCGCACTGCCTCCGGATAGCCGAGTGCCGGAATCATATAGGATTTGCCATCCACATCCAGATATAAGTCGACACCGTCTTTTTTCTTGTTGACAATCGCTTTCATCCGCGTGCAACCCTGAATCGCCTGCGGCGGGGTCAGTTCCATGTACGGAATGTAGCCGTCCTGCATCGCTTTCAGCGTGTTATCGATTCCGATTATATTAAAACCGTTCCGGTTATAGTTCGGCTCCTTCATATGCCAGTCTTCATAGTTTTGAAAGAGAACCCGCTGCATCCAGCTGTTAAAACTCCTGTCCCTCATTGTTTCCCGCTCCTTATGAACGTATCACATGCGGTATTTCTTCTGCCCGCAGCACTTCTTTTCGACGGCGGAATTCCTCGTAGCGAAGGCCGCGCCCGTCAAGTGCCATCTCCCCGACCTGATTGTCATAGGGGTCTGCGCGAAATTCCGGCTCCGGGAAGCCTGTCTCCCCCAGTATACGCGCATTTGCCGCCATGCGCCACGGGTCTACGTTGCCGAAGTAGAAGCGGTGCAAGAGCTCGTCTCCGCGCTTCCAAGCGGAGCCCCCGTAGGAGAGATCCGCAGCCCGCCAACCGAAATCCGCGCTGTAAAAACGCACCCAGTCGTGAGCACCGATGAAGCCCGGTTCCGCCTTCAAGCCGCTCTCCCAGCGCGCCGGGATTCCGACCGCCTCGCAGAGCGATAGGAACAAGAGCGCCTGAATGCCGCAGTCGCCAACGCGGTCCGTCGCGCAGCGCTCCGCCATCCTGTCCAGGCAAAAATAAGAGGGCATGAAGCTGTAGCGCACCTTCTTTGTGATGAAATCATAGAAGCACTTCGCCTTGATCAAAGGCTCCGTCACGCCCGCGGTGAGCTCATCCGCAAGGCTACGGAGGTATGCGCTCGGCGGAAACAAGGCGCTGTCATATCCGTTCTCTACACAAGATCTCATTCCGTTCTCAGCCGTATTTTCTGCGTTCCGCACTTGTTTGTTTGCTTCGCACTCTACCCACTTCTCTGCTCTGCCCTCGGCTTGCATTCGCTCCGCAAGCCCGTAGACATCGCGGTAGCGCTCGGTATGCAGGAAGCGATAGCTTACAATAAAGGGATGGTTTTCCCCGAGTCTTTCCTCCCAAAAGACAACGCGTTGCGCCGCGTTTTCCGCACCGAGCTGTCCGCCGGCGCTCATCTCTTCGACCGCAATCTCACTCTGCTCTTCCGTAACACGCGGCAGAGGAAGGTAAGCCCGAACAAGAGCCCCTTCCCGGAAAACTGCCTCCTCCAATTCCAGTTCCGCGCGCACCGCGAGGCGCACAGAGAGTTCTCCCTGCGCCCGCATTTTTTCCGCGCTCTCGCTAAGCAACTTGCGGTCACTGCCGGGAACATGATGCCCTTGCTTCTCCGCCGCTACGGCAAAGAAGGGATCGGTTTTACAGAGCGAGTCAAAGAAGCGGCCGAAATAGCGCGGCTCACCGTCCAGATAGCGCCAAAATATTCTGCCGTCCGTGCGCAAGGAATCAAAGTCCGCCTCCGAAAAATTCGGAACATAGCGCCGCACAAGTTCCAGCGCTTCCGCCCTTGTATAGGGATATTCCGCGGGCAAACGGCGGAGTATTTCCAGCTCCGCGCGGAAGCGCTGCCGCTCCTCCGGGAGACAGTCTCCCGTTTCCAGCAAATGCTGCAAATACGCCTCTGCCTCTTTTAAATTTCCGCGCTCCTTCATCTGCTGCACCGGAGAAGGAAGCGGCAGGTACATGCTTTCAAAGATGCTCTTTCCCATTGCACTCTCCTTTAAGTCAACGGCAAAGGGATGCCCGCAGTGCGGGCATCCCAAGTTAGATAAGCTGTCACAAAGACTCTGCTGTTATAAAAACAGCCGCAACAAGACTCCCATACCGAGTCCGCAGAAGTTTCCGATTGCCGCGCCGAGCACGCCCATCAGGACACCGATGCCCGCATAGGAAGCGTCATAGGCAGATGCCACGATGGGTGCGGAGGCGGAACCGCCGATGTTTGCAAGCGATGCCGTCGATACCATGCAGAGATCCCAGTGGAAGACCTTCGAGAGCAGGTACATGAGCACCACATGGATGACCAGGATGAAAAGTCCGTATACCACCCACATGGGCGCCGCGAGCAGATCGGATACCGATGCGGTCGATGCGAGCAGCGAGACCACCACATAGAGGTATACATTCGAGAGCTCTTCGACCGCCGGGAGCTTGCCGAGCGAAGTACCCGCACAGATGAGTCCCAGGATACTGACAAAGACCGTCGTCAGGGTTCCCTTGTCAAACATACCGAGCCCCACACCTGCGAGTGCCGCATTGCAGCTCTTTCCGACCATCTGGGAGAGGGCCGAAACCATGAGCGAAAGACCGATCAGGAAAATCCAGTCCGCGCTGGTCGCAACCTTCTTCTCCTTTGCGACCTCTGCATTCGCACTCTCTGCAATGGCCTGCAGTGTAGACGTGTCCGCCTTGACCGAAGTGTTCCAGCGCCCCGCGTACTTGACCGCGAGCAGGAGGAGCGCTATCCAGACCGAGTAGCAAACGGTATCCAAAGCGAGCGCACAGCTGTATGCGCCCGCATCGACCGGAAGTGCCGCCTGCATGGCCGCCATGTTAGCGGAACCGCCGACCCAGGAAGCATAGAGCGCTGCAACCGCACCCCAGGTATCCGTGCCGAGCGTGCCCTTAAAAATCGGGTAGCCGATCAGGAAGCCGACCGCCAGTGTCAGCGAGCAGCCGAGGAAGATTGCCACCATGCGCCCGCCGAGCTTTGAGAGCTTCTTAAAGTCGCAGCGAAGCAGCATGACAAAAATCATCGCGTAGAGAATGTTGTTTTTGAGCGCCGAATACGTGTTTGAGCAGGCCTCGGAATTGTAGAGTCCCATGGTGCAAAAGACCATGTTCAGCACATAAATCCAGACCAGCGGCGGAACGATGTTAAAAATCTTCGCCTTGGTCTTTTTCTCCAGGAACAGCAGCATCCCGGCAAGGAAAATAAGAAACGCAATGTAGGTAAACCCGTTGGTGATCATCTCTTTATCCCCCATCTTTTATTGTTTGATGCTCAATCCAGGTAACGCAAGCCATCCACGCCGCGGATGCCCATGCCGGCCTCATCCGAAACCGTGATTAACTTCTCTTCAAAACGCGCACCGCCCAGTATCGGATCCTCGCTGCAGAGCACCGGACCATCCAAGTCGATGCGGGTAAAGACTTTCTTGGCGCAGGCGAGCTCAACCGCCGCATTCACCGAGATCTTCGCCTCCAGCATGCAACCAATCATGCACTCCACACCGTAAATCTCTGCCGCAGCCGCAATCTTCAGCGCGTTGTAGATGCCGCCG
>ERZ773007.164-NODE-164-length-33482-cov-4.516977_pt1 | contig 33482 bp, 15 predicted proteins | sample MGYA00580665_ERZ773007 | MGnify/ENA primary metagenome ERZ773007 (study PRJEB29015, sample SAMEA2738122) | human oral metagenome | biome: human oral; feature: human-associated habitat; material: saliva | place: China | collected 2167 ... | reverse complement strand
TCTTCTGAAATATCTGCTGTATTAAATCCACCTTTATATCCTAAGTTGTTAATTGAATTTAATATGTTTTCTAACTCGTCTTGTTCAATGTCATTGTAAATATTTAATTTTTTCATTAATCCTATTAAATTTTCTACCACATTACCTTCTGAAAATTTTTCGTCAAATACATCATGGAATAATGCAATCATTTTGATTACAAATTCATTTTGATGCTCTGTTTCATTAATTTTTATTGCTAAGTCATGAACTCTTTTGATATGCCACCAATCATGTCCTGTACTTTCTTTGATAAAATTGTCTTTAATATAATTTTCTGATATTTTTAAAATTTCGCCTTTATTCATTGTTGTACTCCTTTTGAGCTATTATACTATAAAAATGCCAATGTTTGTCTTTTCCTAATGCTGTTGGTTTATCATTTTCTATTTCTTCAAATACTATGATCTTAAATTTATTAAATAATCTTTTAACATCTTCTTTGTCAAAAAAACTCATGTCTCTATATTCTTTATTCCATGAATCATTGATTCCAAATATTGTTCCTACAAAATATCCATTTAAATTAATTGATTCTACAATTTTCTGCCACATTGATTTGAAATATTCTTTTTTACAAAATGATAAACTAAAATTAGCTATTATCAAGTCGGTATTTGGAATTTTTAAATCTTCTAGTTTTTGTTTTTTAAATTGAAAATATTTTTGCTTATCTTGTGATAGTCTTTCTCTTATTATTTCTTCAACATTTTCTTTATCTATTCCAAGTACTTTAAAATCATTATTTATTAAATATACTGTATCGTTTCCTTGACCACATCCTAAATCTATTGCATTAGTAGACTCTAAATTTAGACTATCAATCAAAAACTTCACATTGTTTCTTGGATATTCCTTTTTTGTCTTATCATAATATTGTATCCAATTCTGCATTTATATACTTCTTATATCGTCTATTTAATTCATTTTAGCACATTCAATGATTTTTGTCTTTTTATTTATATTTATTGTATACTTTTTAGTTTTATGCTATAATTATTATGTAACCAATTGTTGAAGCTAAGTATGATTTAAGTGATTACTTGCTTTTTTTATTTGATGTTAGGAGGACATCATGAATAACAACTTAATTATGCTCATCATGGGCAGCAAGTACCCTGTCGCAGGTAAGAGTACTAGAGGATTGCGCTTTGGTATTGGAGACGCTAATCCTTCTACATTACTAGAGAGAATGATGAATAATCATCTTTCTAGTATTGTTGAGTTTTTTAAGACCACATCTCCTTTTAAAAACGATTTGGCTTATAGTAAAATATGTAAATTGAATAGCATAGGGTTCATTGCATATTATCTAACTGATATGGGGAATGTATTATTCCTCAATATCGCACGTTATAACTCTACATCTCGTGATTATGTGGTCTATTTACCACATCAATTAGATAAAGAACAGAAAGATTATATTGTGAGTATAGTATCCGAAAATTTCTCTTCAAAGTATACTATTCTGCATAATTTAAAACTTGATGGGAATAGCATCCCTGTTGGGGATACAAAATCGGATATTTCAGCCGATGAGTTTTTAAGTATGATATGAACAAAAGACCAGCGATTGCTGGTCTTTTGCTTTTTATAAATTATTGATTGATATATTCATCTTTTACTTTTCTTGATATTGTGTATCCCATTGCTCCTAATAAAGCTGTTAATGTGATTCCAACACCTGTCATTTGTAATACTTTGTTTATATCTAATCCTGTCTTTGGTACTAATACTAGAGTGGCTTGTTGTTTCTTTCCTTTCTTTTCTTCTTCGGTGTCTGTTTCTTCAAAGCCTGCATTGTTCTTTGTCTTTTCTATTCCGGCTTTATTTACTAATGTTCCAAAATTGTCTTTTGAATTTATCCACTTTAATGTGATGCTTAATTCTTTGCTTTCTCCTGGATTTAGCTCTATTTCTTTACTTACAATTTTTCCGTTTTCAATTCTCCAATCTGGATTCTCTGATGGGTTCATTGTAAAGTATTTTGGAATATTTTCTTGTACAATTGTTGTTCCTTTGATTTCTCCAGTATTTCTTACATTGATTGAATATCTTACTTTTACTTCACTATTTAATATCTTCTTTACTGGGATATCTAATTTTGTGAATTTTCCATTTCTGAATGTTCTCTTCTCTCCATCAATTGTTGCTTCTTTTAGCTCTTTATCAATTTCGATATTGAAAACTTTCTTTTCATAATAATGTGTAATCTTTTGGTCTTCCTCTGTTATTACTGGTTTAACATTTTCAGATTTTTCTGTTGATACCAAATTATAATACTCAATGTCTTTTGCTTCTGCATTATATGGTTCATTGATATTTCCTTTTATTACTTCGTCATTTTGTAATTTCATTCCTGTTGATTTCTCTACATAACTTACTACTACTTTTCCGAATTTCTTTTTGTATAAATATGTTACTACTTTTTCTTCTTGAGATATCTTTCCATTTTCATTTCCTTCTACCTCTACGAATTCGTAAGTGTCTTGATCTATATCGTTTGGTTTTGTTGTTTGATATGCATCGCCTACGTGGCCTGTGATGACTTTATCTTCCTTCAATTTCATACTTCTATTGGATTTTAACACATATTTTACTGTTACTTTTGAACCTATTTCTGCTGGTATTTCTTTTGTATTATTTTCTGTTATCTTCTTATTTGTTTCTTTTAAGTTTATTTCAGCTCTAACTTTGTTTGTTACTTTTAAATTATCTTCTGAAATCTTTAAGTCTTTATATACTAATTTGATTTCTTTCTTGATTTCTACTTCTTTATCTCCATTACTATGTGTGTCTATGTTGTTTAGATTTTCAATCCATGTAATTGTTTTGCTTTCATCATCATAACTTCCGTCCGTTATGTTTGATTTACTTAAATCCAATTTGAATGGTAATTCATCAACTATTTTTACTACTGCATCTCCCATATATTCTTTTATCTTACCTTTGTAAGTTATTGTATATGGTACTATTTCGTCTGCTCTTGTTATCTTTGCTAATGTTGATTCTTTTTCTACTTTTGAATCTTCTATTTTACCTTCTGTTATTGGCTTTATTGTATTTGTTATTGTGTTTCCATTTACAACTGATGTGTAATACCTTAATTCTCCTTGATGTACTTCTGTTTCTGTTACTGTATATACATTTTCTGCTCCGGTTGTTGGATTATATTTTGGTAAGTTCTTGAATTCTACTTCCCAATTTGCATCAGTTGTTCTATTGCCTTTGACTTCTTTGTCTGCAACTACTTCATTATTATTTCTTACCTCTATCTTAATTGATTCTGGTCTCTTATTTTTTGCATTATTTCCGTCTACCCACTTTTTGTTGGCTTTTAAGCTAATAGTTGTTCCTGGTACTGCATATGTGTTTACTACTTTAAATCCTTCTGTGATGTTTCCTGATGTTGTTGTTGTATAGAATTCTAAGTCGTTTGGATTGTTTGGTTCTTCTGTTATTGTGTAATTTATTGGATCGCCGTTTTTATTGTACTTTGGTACATTTTCAAATATCTTCTTCCAACTTTCTTCTGTTATTAATCCTGTTACTGGGCTTTCTTTTACTATTTTTCCTTCTTCATCTTTTACTTGTATCTTAACACTTGTTGGTCTCTTATTGTTTTGGTTTGAATTATCCTTCCACTCTACTGTGATCTTTGGTGTTACTTCTTCATTTGGTACTTCAAATTTGTTTGTTACCGTGAATCCGCTCTTGTAATTTCCACTTACTGTTGCTCTGTAGAACTTAAAGTCATTTTGATTTACTTCTACTTCTTGTACATTGTACACTTCTTCGTTTCCTAAAGCATCATATTTGTCTAATTCGAAGTTATGGCTCCATCCATCTGCTGTGTTTTTGTTTCCGATTTGTACTTTGCTTGCAACTATTTGGTTATTTCTATTTAATACTTCATATTTGATTGAAGCTGGTCTCTTGTTTGCTTTATTGCTTTCGTCGTCCCATACTTTTTTAACTTTTACTGTTATTTTTTCGTCTGGTACTGTGAATTTATTTACTACTGCAAATCCGTTTGTTTGTTCTCCACTTACTTTCTTTGTATAGAATTTTAAGTCGTTTGCATTTACTTCTTGTTCTTCTAATGTGTATGTGATTTCATTTCCTTGGGCGTTATATTTTGGTAAGTTTGTAAATGTATAATTCCAATTTGCATCAGTTATTCTGTTTCCACTTACTACTTGTTCTTGTGTTTGATTATTTCCTGATAATACATATTTAATGCTTGTTGGTCTCTTGTTTGCTGCATTGTTATTGTCTTCCCAAGTTTTGTTTACATTTATTTCAATCTTTTCGTCCGGTACTTTGAATTTGTTTGTTATTACATATTCGCTGTCCTTGTCTCCTGTTATCTTCTTTTCATAGAATTTTAAATCTTCTGTTTGTTCTTCGATTTCTTCTACTGTGTAATTGATAACATCTCCATATCCATTGTATTTCGCTACATTTTCAAATGTGTATGTCCATTCGTTTCCTGAGCCTGTAACTCTTTCTTCTCTTACTATTGCTGCATTATTCTTTAATTGTATTTTGATTGCTGTTGGTCTCTTATTTGCTGCATTGTTGCTATCTTCCCATACTTTTTTAACTTTTACTGTTATTTTTTCGTCCGGTACTTCGAATTTATTTGTTACTTTATATCCTTCGTCGATGTCCCCTGTTACTGTTATTTTATAGAATTTGAAATCGTCTGGGCTATTTGGTTTCTCTTCTACTGTATATGGGATTGGATCTCCGTTTTTGTCGTATTTTGGTACGTTTTCAAATACCTTGTTCCATTCTTCATCTGTTGGATTTCCCGTAACATTTCCTTCTTTTACAACTTTTCCTTCTTTATCTTTTACAATTATTTTTACATTGCTTGGTCTCTTGTTTCCATTGTTGTTATTATCTTCCCATGTGATTGTTACTTTTGGTGTTACTTTATCATTTGGTACTACAAATTTATTGGTTACATTGATTCCTACTTTGTAATCTCCACTGATTGTTGGTTCATAGAATTTTAAATCTCCTTGATTTACTTCTTCTTCTCTTACAGTGTAACTTATTTCGTTTCCGGTGTTTGCTTCATATTTTACTAAATTGCTAAATTCGTATGACCAATTTGTATCTGTATTGCTTTCACCTGTTACGATTTGTTCTACTGTATTTTGTCCATCAGTGATTATATATTTAATGCTTGTTGGTCTTTTGCCTCTTGAATTTGAATTATCATTCCATGTTTTGCTTACGTTTACATTGATTCTTTCGTCCGGTACTTTGAATGTATTTACTACAGTAAATCCTGCTTTATAATCTCCGTTTACTTGCTTTGTATAGAATTTTAATTCGCCTTCATTTGCTTCTTGCTCTTCCAATGTGTATTTGATTTCATCGTTATGCTCGTCATATTTTGCTAGACCTGTAAATGTATGTGTCCAATCTGCATCCGTTGTTTCATTTCCTGCTACAACTTTTTCTGATACTACTGTTTCTTTATTCTTTAATACATATTTGATTGAGACTGGTCTCTTTCTGTTTGCATTATTTGAATCATTCCATGTCTTGCTTACATTTACATTTATCTTGTCTGTTGATTGTGTAAATGTGTTTGTGATTGTGTTTCCTACTATTGATTTTGTATAGAACTGTAAATCTCCTGGATTTACTTCTTTTTCTTCCAATGTATATGTGATTGTGTTTCCTTGTGAATTATATTTTGGTAAGTCTGTGAATGTGTGTTTCCATTCATTTCCTGTGCCTGTTAATTCTTGTGTTCTTACTACATTTGCTCCATCACTTAATTCAATCTTAATGCTTGATGGTCTCTTATTACTTACGTTTGAACTGTCTTCCCATTTCTTTGTTATTTCTACTTTTACTTTATCATCTGGAATTTTAAATGTGTTTGTTACATTGAATCCATTTACTGATTTTGTATAGAATTTCAAGTCTCCTGGGTTTACTTCTTGTTCTTCTACTGTGTATGTAATTTCGTTTCCTTGGCTATTGTATTTTGGTAAGTTTGTAAATGTGTATGACCAATTATCATTTGTTGTTGTATTTCCACTTATAACTTGTTCTTTATCACTTTCGCCACCTTTTAAGATGTACTTAATTGACGCTGGTCTCTTTCCATTTACATTTGAATTATCTTCCCATGTTTTTACTACATTTACTGCGATTTTATCTTCTGGAACTTTGAATTTGTTCTTTACATTATATCCTGCATTCATTGATCCAGTGATTTCTTTTTCATAAAATTTTAATTCATTTGCATTTACTTCTTGCTCTTCTAATGTGTATGTAATTTCATCACCTGTTGCACTATATTTTGGCAAGTTTGTAAATCTGTATGACCAATCTGCATTGCTGTTTGTGTTTCCACTTACAACTTGCTCTACTGGTGTTGCTCCACCTTTTAATACATATTTAATGCTTGTTGGTCTCTTACCGTTTGCATTATTTTCGTCTTCCCAAACTTTGTTTACTTGTACTTCAACTTTTTCGTCCGGTACTTCAAATGTATTTGCTACATTGAATCCAGCTTTATAATCTCCACTTATTGCTTTCTTGTAGAACTTAAAGTCGTTTGCACTTACTTCTTGTTCTTCCAATGTATATGTGATTTCGTCGCCTGAATCGTTGTATTTTGCTACATTTGTGAATGTGTGGTTCCAATCTGCATCAGTTGTATTGTTTCCACTTACAACTTCTTCAATTGGTGCTACTCCACCTTTTAATATGTATTTGATTGAGCTTGGTCTTTTACCTGCTACATTTGAATTGTCTTTCCATTCTTTTGTAACTGCAATTGTAAGCTTATCTTCTGGTACTTTGAATGTGTTGATTACATTGAATCCACTTTCTTTGCTTCCAGTGATTACTTTTGTATATAAATATGCATTTTCTGTTATTTCTTCTTCAACACTATATTGATATTCTTGTCCATTTGAATCATATTTTGCTAAGTTTTCAAATGTGTATGACCAATTTTCATCAGTTGTATTGTTTCCACTTATGACTTTTTCAATTGGTGTTGCTCCACCTTTTAAGATGTATTTAATTGAACTTGGTCTCTTGCCTTTGGCATTGCTACTGTCAATCCATGTTTTGATTGCTTTTACATTTACTTTGTCTTCTGGAACTTTAAATGTATTTGTTACATTAAAGCCATTTACTTCTTTTGAATAGAATTTCAAATCTTCTGGATTTACTTCTTGTTCTTCTACTGTGTAAACAATTTCGTTTCCTTGTGCGTTGTATTTTGGAAGATTTGTAAATGTATAATTCCAATTTTCATCTGTTGATATATTTCCGATTACTTCTTGTTCTTTTGTTAAACCATTTCCTTTTAATATATACTTAATTGATGTTGGTCTTCTGTGGTTTGCATTGTTATTGTCTACCCAATGCTTTGTTACTTCTACTTCAATTTTATCTTCTGGTACTGTGAATTTATTCTTTATTGTTATTCCTGTTTTATATTCTCCAGAAATTTCATTTGTATAGAATTTTAATCCATCTGTTGCTGCTTCTTGCTCTGCAACTGTATAAGCAATTTCATTTCCTTGTGCGTTGTATTTTTGTAAGTCTGTAAATTTATATGACCAATCGTCATTTGTACTTGTATTTCCTGATACAACTTGTTCTTTTGTTAAGCCGTTTCCTGATAATACATATTTGATGCTTGCTGGTCTCTTAGCGTTGGCATTTGAATTATCATCCCAAACTTTGTTTACTTGTACTTCAATTTTATCTTCTGGTACTGTAAATGTGTTTGTTATATTTAATCCTGTTACTTGTTTTGTATAGAATTTGAAATCTCCTGGATTTACTTCTTGTTCATCAACTGTGTAAGCAATTTCGTTTCCTTGTGCATTATATTTTGGAAGATTTGTAAATGTATAATTCCAATCTGCATCACTAGTTGTATTTCCTGTTACTGTTTGTTCTTTTGTTTTATTATTTCCTGATAATACATATTTTATGCTTGTTGGTCTCTTACCATTTGCATTGTTGTCATCTACCCAATGTTTATTTATTGCAATGTCTACTGTTTCTAATGGTACTTTAAATGTATTTACCATATTAAATCCATTTTTATAATTACCATTTGCTTGTTTTACATAGAATTTTAAATCATTTTGATTTGCTTCTTGTTCTTCTATTGTATAGATTATTTCATTTCCTTGTGCGTTGTATTTTGGAAGATTTTTAAATGTGTAATTCCAATCTGTATCACTAGTTGTGTTGCCTGTTACTACTTGTTCTGTAGCATTTCCATCTCCTGTTAATACATATTTGATACTTTCTGGTCTCTTTCCATTTATATTATTATTATCTTCCCAATGCTTACTTACGTTTACTGAAATTCGTTCATCTGGTACATGGAATGTATTTACAATATTTAATCCTGTTATTGATTTATTATAGAATTTCAAATCACCTGGAGTCACTTCTTGTTCATCTATTATATAAGCAATTTCGTTTCCTTGTGCATCATATTTTGGTAAGTCTGTAAATTTATAATTCCAATTTTCATCTGTTGTAGTATTTCCAGTTACAATTTCTTCTTTTGTTTTATTATTTCCTGATACCACATATTTGATTGATATTGGTCTTTTTCCATTTATATTTGAATTATCTTCCCAATGCTTTGTTACTTCTAATTCTATCTTATCTTCTGGTACTTTAAATGTATTTTTTATTGTAATTCCTGTTTTATATTCTCCAGAAATTTCATTTGAGTAGAATTTTAATCCATCTGTTGTTGCTTCTTGTTCTGCAACTGTGTATACAATTTCATTTCCTTGTGCATCGTATTTTGGTAAGTCTGTAAATTTGTATGACCAATTATCATTTGTCGTCGTACTTCCTGTTACTGTTTGATCTTTTGTTAAACCGTTTCCTGTTAATACATATTTAATTGATGTTGGTCTCTTGCCATTTGCGTTTGAGTTATCTTCCCAACTTTTATTTACTTGTACTTCAATTTTTTCATCTGGTACTGTAAATGTGTTTGTTACATTTAATCCTGTTACTTGTTTTGTATAGAATTTCAAATCATTTTGATTTACTTCTTGTTCATCAACTGTGTAAACAATTTCGTTTCCTTGTGCATTGTATTTTGGCAAATTTGTAAATTTGTATGACCAATTTTCATTTGTTGTCGTACTTCCTGTTACTGTTTGTTCTTTTGTTAATCCATTTCCTGTTAATACATATTTGATACTTGCTGGTCTCTTTCCATTTACATTTGAATTATCTTCCCATGTTTTGTTTACTTGTACTTCTGTTTTTTCATCTGGTACTGTAAATGTGTTTGTTATACTATATTTGTTTATTGATTTTTTATAGAATTTTAAATCATTTTGATTCACTTCTTGTTCATCTATTGTATAAGCAATTTCATTTCCTTGTGCGTTGTATTTTGGCAAGTCTGTAAATGTATAATTCCAATTTTCATCATTAGTTGTACTACCTGTTACTACTTTTTCTATTGGAGTTGATCCACCTTTTAATATATATTTAATGCTTGCTGGTCTCTTTCCATTTACATTTGAATTATCTTCCCAATGTTTTGTTGCTGTAACACTTATTGTATCTAATGGAACAGCAAATGTATTTTCATATTCTAATAATTCTGCTGTTACTGGTTCATTATCTTGTATGAATTTAACGCTTATATTGCCAGGGTTCGTATAAAATCTTAAATCTCCTGAATTTACTTCTTGTTCTTCTAACGTGTATGTTATTGGATTTCCGACTGTTGTGTATCTATGAATATTACTAAATGAAAGGTTCCAACTTTCTGCATGTGAATCACCTGTAGCAGTTTCTTCATAATTACTTCCATCTGATCCGTGTAATACGAATTTTACAGATGTAGGTCTCTTGCCATTTACATTATTATGATCATTCCATTTTTTGGTTATTCCTATATTAGTGATGAACATGTCAAAATTGCAATTATTTATTATTTCATATTCTTTAGTATTTTCTGTTGTTCCTAATGAGTTTATTTGATTACTATAATTTCCTATATTGTTCATACTTTCTAATAACTGATAATCTATTTCATTTCCTTGTGCATTATATTTTGGTAAGTCTGTAAATTTGTATGACCAATCTTCATCTGTGCTTGTATTTCCTGTTACAACTTGTTCTTTTGTTAAACCGTTTCCTGTTAATACATATTTAATACTTTTTGGTCTTAATAATGTTATATTTCCATTATCATTCCAAAGTTTTGTTACATTAATATTAATTTTATCATCCGGTACTGTGAATGTATTTGTTATACTATATTTATTTATTGATTTTGTATAGAATCTTAAATCTAATTCATTTACTTCTTGCTCATCAACTGTATAAGTAATTTCATTTCCTTGACTATTATATTTAGGTAAATCTGTAAATGTATAATTCCAATTATCATCTGTTGTAGCACTTCCTGTTACAATTTGCTCTTTTGAAATTCCATTACCTGTTAATATATATTTTATACTTTGTGGTCTTTTATGGTTTACATTATTACTGTCTTCCCAATGTTTTGTTACTGCAATAGAAACTTTTTCATCTGGTACTGTGAATGTATTTGTTATTGATCCTTCTATTATATTCGTGTAGTCATTTCCTCTTGATAGACTTTCATAGGTAGTTGCTTCACCATTATTTGTATAGAATTTTAAATCACCTTTATTAACTTCTTCTTCTGTTGCTGTATAATCAATTTTTGTGCCTGAAGTGGTATATTGTGGTAATCCTGGCCACGCTGCTATCCAATAGTCTTCATTTGGATCACCATTTAGTACTTCTTCATATTTACTACCATCACTACCTTTTAATATGATTTTTATTGATGTTGGTCTCTTTCCATTGATATTTTTATTATCTTTCCATAATTTACTTACACTTACATTTACATGAATAAGTGATTTTGACAATTCATTTCTTATGTTAATTGTTTTAATATTTTCATCTACACCTGCATCATTAATATTAGGATAATAAAGATCAGAATCTATTTTTTCTTCAAATTTATAATCTATTTCATTTCCGTGTTCATCATATTTTGGAAGATTTTCAAATCTATATGACCATCCCTCATCTGTACCATTATCTCCAGATATCTCTTTTTCTATAGGTTGATTTCCACCTTTTAATATGTATTTAATATTAGTAGGTCTTCTTCTTTCGCTATTTCCATCATCATCCCATTGCTTATTTACTTGTACAGAGACTTTTTCATCTGGTACTGTAAATGTGTTTGTGATTGTTAGTCCTGTTTTATATTCTCCAGATACTCTGTTTGTATAGAATTTTAGATCATCTGTGTTTACTTCTTGCTCTGATACTGTGTATGTGATTTCATTTCCTAAATCATCATATTTTGCTAGGTTTGTGAATTTATATCCCCAACCATCATTTGTTGTTGTGTTTCCTGTTACAACTTCTTCTACTGGAGTTTTTCCACCGTTTAATACATATTTAATTGATGCTGGTCTTTTTCCATTTGCATTTGAATTGTCATCCCAAACTTTATTTACTTGTACTTCAATTTTTTCATCTGGTACTGTGAATGTGTTTGTTAATAAAAATTCATTTTCTGAAGGAGTTGTTGCTGCTGATTGATAGAATTTGTTAGTTGTAGTTTCTTCAACTCTATATGTTATTCTATTGCCTAATTCACATGCTCTTTCAAGGCCTATTTCTCTACTTGGAGTTACTCCATCATAGATTGGTAATTGTTCAATCCTTGTTTCCCAGCCATCATTTGTTAGATTATTTCCTGATAATGTATAATCTCCTACTTTACTTTCGTTTCCATCTATTGTTTTATACAATGCTAATGTTACCGATTGTGGACGTTTTCCAGCTATGTTATTATTATCATTCCAATTTTTCTTTATTGTAATTGCTTTATTATAAGCTACTATTGGTCTATGTTTTGCTTGTACTTCTCGTTCATTATTCCTATCAAGCATTATTTTTCCTAATACTGTATTTTCCATATTAGGTTCTTCAACTTGATTATAATTTGGTAAATCTTTATATCTAATGATAATATTTTTATTTATTTCAATAGTTGTACTTGTACCATTTTGACTTTTAAGCACATTGTTTTCTGTTGTTGTCTCTGATTTTTCATAAGTATTAATATCTGATATTGGAATATCCCATATAATTTCATTTGTTTCACTATTGTATATTCCACCATCAAGTTCTATTCCTGCTGCTAATTTATCGCTTTCTTCATAATGGATTGGATATGGTAATTTATCTTTCAATCTTACTTTTCCAGTTCCAATATAATCAGAAATATTTACTCTAAATGTAATATTATATAGATTTAATTGAGTTTTTGAAACTATTTTTTCTGGGCCTACCTTGCTTACATTAATATCATTAATCCTTGGTGTTACTTTTCTATATTTATATATAACAGTTATAGGCTCTACTGTCATGTTTCCTGAAGCATTGTTTGGTGTTTCTACCAAACTATAATTTGGCTGAACATTTTCTGCTTCTTGAGTTCTATATGCATCATCTACTTGCCCATTTATTACTTTGTCAGCAATTATTGTTCCATCTCTACTTGATAGTGGTGTTCCTGTTTCTGATTCTGTTACATCTAAATATTTTACATTTACTTTTGTATCTTTTAATTTATATACATATTTAACATTTATATCATCTGTGCTTTCAATTGTTCCTCTTGGATTTCCTTCAATTCTCACAAGTTCATATTTTGGATTTCCTAAATCAGAACTTGTTGTATATTGTGAGTCAATGTCTAATGTTTGTTCTTCTTTAGATTTAATTTCTTCAGTGCTTCCATCTGATTTTTCTAGAATATATTTTGTTATTACTTTTGCTTTTTTCTTTACGTAGTAATAGATTACGTTATAATTACCATTTGCTTGTGGTTCACTTGTAGTTCCAGTTGCATTATCAGGTATTATATATTCACCTTGTTCATTCTTTTCTAATTCATATTTTTCTAAGATTTTTGGCTCAGTTGTATATGATTCATTTTCTAAATATATCTTTCTAGTTGTTGGTGCTACTTCTGTTGTTGTACCTTTTAGATAATGGTAAGTTCTTACTGCTACCTTTATTGGTCCTTTAGTTAATCTTGAAAATTCCACATGTATATGTTTGTCTTCTGTCATATTTTTAAATTTATCTATAACTAATGTTTCTGATTTAGTTGGATTAAATCCTGTATCTTGAATAGGATATTCTTCATCATTAATTGTTATTTTAGAAATTATATACCCTCTATATGCTTGAACTACAATATCTTTCTTTGAGTCTGAATATATTTCCACTTCTTCATATGGATTTTCACCTTGGCCTGATATAGTTCCTGCACCAGTACTAGAAGTTGTAATTTTGAATTTTTTCAATTTGTTTTCTATTACTATTTCAGATTTTGGTGGTTGCTCAGGTGAATCTAAATGTAAGTCTAACTTATGATTTGCTTGTCCTTCATATCTATCTGAATATTCAATTGATCCTTCTGCACTGACATTAATTCTTAATGCTGTCTGATAATAATCTACTGTAGGCAATCTAGTTCTTGCTATTTCATCACCATTATTATTTTTCGCTATAACATCTACACTAGTCTCGCCTTTTAATGTTGGATTATAATAAAAGAAATAAATTATTCCATTAGGTAATACTATAAACTGTTGACTATCATTATCTATACTTCTCAATAAAGTTCCACTTCTATCATATACATCTATTTTTTTAGTTGTATTATTGTTAACATATATATTTCCATCATTATCATCATATACCTGATCAAAATATCCACAAAGGAAATCTTTATTTATATTTACATCAATTTTAGAAACAATATTTAAATCATTATCATAAACAATCAATTCATTTTTATCTGTTTTGATATTTAATTCTAACAATCCATTTTTAATACTAGGCTTTCTAAAGCTTCCATTCCATCTGGTTATTTCTGGAATTAATAATTTTGCATCTTCGTTTTTTATAACTGGTGATTTGTATGGTATTGACTTTGTATCATTATCAAATAATGAATTTCCAAAAGTTCCTTTATCTTCATACATTCTATAAGAATTGTAACTTCCATAACCAAAATAATCTCCAACTTTTTTTATTAAGTTTCCATTTGAGTCAAATTTTATAACTCCGTCTTTTGGATGATATAAATATATACTTCCATCTTTTCCAATATTGACTTCTGGAATGTCACCTCCAAAAAATACATCTTTTGTTAGTTTTATTTGCTTTTTGACATTAAACTCTTTATCATAAATTATTATAGAATATTCTCTATTAGCGTCATTACTTTGAAGTGTGTAATGAATTACTTCTCCATTAACATATGTTCTTCTTAATCCGACTTTATCATCATTTATAACTTCTGGTATCTTAGTTAAATTTTTGTCTTCTACAAATGAGTATTTTGCCTTGGTTGGTTCTCCAACATTTACTGTATATGTTCTATCTGCTTCATTTTGAGGTAATTCATATTTGTCATTTGATGGTTGTAATTCAACAAATTTATATTTTCCTGATTTTAAACCTGCAGAATATTCTCCTTTTTCATTTGTAGTTATTGTACGATATTGCTTGCCTCCGATATTTTCTAAGGTTCCTACAGGATTATTATTAATATCTAATGCTTCTGATTCATTTCCAGAATCGTCTACTTTTGATATTCCAAATTTTGTATTTGGTAGTAATTCTGATGTTTTTGCATCTTTTTTTATTATTTTAAATAATGGCTCATTTGCTGCGAATAACATTACTGTTGGATTATCTTGTTCTGCATTTTTAATATCTAATTCTGTAGTTGTTGCCATAACTCTGGCAATATTTCCAGCATCTCTTTGTACTTTTAATCCTACTTTGTATTGTCCTTGATATCCTTCTGGTGGTACTAATTCTTCAACTATGTATTCACCTTTATATTGTTGTCCTGGTTTATATTCGTAAAGTCCTGTAATTGTAGCTTCTCCATTATCATCAGTTTCTACAACTTTACCATTTAGTATTCCATCTCCGGTTATTAAAAATTGTGCATGTGCTAATCGTTTATTTAAATTTCCTTTTTCATATTTTATTACTTTTAATGTATATGTTTTTACTTTTTCATCTAATATACTAATATTTGCTTGATTTTGTTTTTCTCTTGTCTCTAATATATTGATGCTTTCTGCACTGCCTTTTATTATTGATATTGATGGTGTTCCATTACTTTCAGTTACTTTAAATGTTATTTCAGGATTTATATAGTGCATTGGTGCTACTGTTTCAGTTAATGTATAAATTACATTTGTTTTTAATCCACTAAATGTTAAATTACCATTTATATCAGTGTTTCCATATTTATTACTTTCATTATTTGCTGATAATTTATATCCTACGTTTTTAAGGTTTGATTTATCAAATAATGATTTTTTATTTATTGTGATTTTATATTTTTTCAAATATTCAATTTTAATATTGGCTTCTGCATTAGTGGTTCCAGTTGGCTGTATTTCAGAGCTTTCTTTTACAAATTCATTTCCTTCAGTAATTTTTAAACTTAATCTTCCATTTTCTTCTGCTAGTTTGAATTTTATTCTAGCATTTCTTGATTCATAGTTTTCATCAATTGATTTTTCTGTTAATGTATATTCTTCATTAACTTTAAGATTTTGAGCTACTGCATGTCCATTTGTATCTGTTAATATAGTCTTTGATATTTTACTTTCTTCATCTTCTTCATTATTTTCAACACTATATAATGAATTCGAAATTGCAGTTTCTCTACCTTTTACTAATGATGTTATATTTAAATTATATCTTTTTACTAATTGTATGCCGACTTTATTTGATTCTGCTGATGATGATAAATTTCCATCTCTTTCAGTGTTCAAATCAAATGTTCCTGCAACTGTGGCATAAGATTTTTCATTCATTGGTATATTTAATGGTACATTTATATTATATGTTATTGTCTCTGTTGCGTTTGCTCCTAAAACTTTACTTCCTAAATCAATATAGAATGATTTTATATTATTCCAATCTGTAATCTGATCACGCGTTTTCCATAAGCTTCTATCTTCCATTGATGGATCTACTAATTCAGAGTAATATACTTTAGCAATTCCATTTAAATCATTTGGTAATTGAATTCCATCTGATGTCATAGTTGTCGTAAAATCAGAATTTAGTGCTTGTTTACTTAGTGGACTTATATTGTTTGAAAATGGTATTTTTCCTATTAATTTAATATTTGATACTGATGGTGTCCAATAATTTGCTAATTGGACTTTTACAGTGGCTGTTCCTGTTCCATTACTTTCGATTATACCTGTTCCTGGAGCATAAGTTGTTTCTCCTTTAGTATTGTATCCTGTAATTTCTTGGCTTATTACCAATGTATCAGGGCTTACTATTGTAACATTCATTGTTGAATATCCAACATTATCTTCTGTACTTCCATTGTTGTTTATATCAAATATATCTTTTGTTTCATTTATATATTGTAGATAACTTGATGGGTATGAATTGTAATAATATATCTTTGCTGTTGTATTTTTTGATTTAGCCAATGGATCTACAGTTATATTTGAGTCTATATTAAATGATGGTTGATTTACTGGCTTTTCTGATTGTAAATATACCTTTAAATATTGTTTTCCATCTTTTTCAAATTTATCATATCCAACAACTTCTAAGCTATTATCTATTGGTGTTATTTTATTTATTTCTAGCTTTTTAATTTCTTCTGGATATTCAATTAATACTGTTGAATTTTTCCAGCCTGCCTCTGTACTTTCATAATAATTTTCTTGATTTCTAGCTTCACTTTTCAATGATATTTCTTGATTTACATTTTTTTGTTTTTGATATGTATTTAATGGTTTGTTTAAACTTCCAGTTATATATGATTTTTGTATAAATGTATCATTGTTTGTTGCTAATTGTATGTAATTTGTATATTCTTGTCCTTCACTTACGATTCTTGCGAATTTTGGTTTTATTACAATATACTTTGCTTCATTATAATATGTTTTTTCATTTATTCCCTTTACTAATTCTTCTGTATTTATATTCATGATATGTTTCATGTTTACTGTAGAATTTGTATCGATTCTTATGTGTTTTATTGAATTTGAATATATGAATGCTTTTTCTTTATTATAATATTTTGTAATATCTGATTTTGTGAATGTTGCTATTAATTGATTTGTATCATTATCATATATTTTCAAATTAAAATTATCTGGTAAGTTGCCATTTCTTTCAAAATATATTCCTTTATAATGAATGTAATCGTCTGCTTTTATTGTATCTCCAAATAAATTTTTCGTTTTTCCAAAAGCGACTCCATTTTCATCAATTACCCTTATTCCTTTTGTTCCGTTTGTTGAATTTATATCCATTGAATATATAAATTCATTGTCTTCTTCTGGTAATTGTCCATTATATGCTGCTTGTTCTTTAATTTTATTATGTCTTTCTAAATATATTCCTACTGATGGAGTATTTGTTCTTATATAATTAGCGCTTGTATTTGCTGTTACTGTTTGATCACTTGTTTTTTGTTGAAATGATGATTTTATATATCTTAAATTTAAAAATGATTCTTTTGTTGTTAGTTTTATTAATTCTTCATCATTTATTTCTTTTTCGTGTCTTATCTTTACTGCATATCTCTTATTTAAATTTATATTGTTTAATACAACTTTTATATGTTTTATTGGTGTATTATAATTATAAATTTTATTTTGATATTCAATTATTTCATTTCTATCAAATGTGTGTATTAATTCATTTGTTTCATCATTATATATTTTTATTGTTGAATTTTCATTTAATACAGTTGGATCTATATAAAAGCTTATTCCTTTATTTGTTACTACATTTCCTATATTTAGTTCTGGATTTAATAGTTTATCACCATAATCATTTTTAGATTCTGTTAATTCAACTTCACCTGCTAGTTCTTTATCAAGATAAGGATTCCATTCAACATTATAAGTTTCGCTCTTAGGTGTCGTTGTACTTCCATCATATCTATCTATTGGAATATCTGCTGTTGGTACTCCTCTAAAGTTGATATATTCTGGCACATATTTTGTTTCTGTTCTCGTATAATAATTAATTTTTGCTTTTACAACTGATGTTGACGTTGATTCAAGAACATTATAGTTAGGGTTATTATATGCAGTTAATTTTAAATTTCCTTCTAACTTTAATTCTTCATTTTTCTTATCTTTTCCTGCTTCTACTGGATATTCAACTCTTATATTTGTATTATTATTTCCAATATATTTATACTTTATTACTAACTCGCCTGTGTTTTTATCATAATTCGTTTCTGCGTTATTATTCTGATAATTATTTACTGTTACATTTACTGATTCTGCATTATATCCATTAAATTTTGGTACTTGAACTCTATATTCAAATTCTTTTATTGTATTATTTATACTTGTTAATCCTGATACATTTGATTGAACATTATTTATTTGTTCTCCTCTATTTAATAAATAGAAATATGCATATGGCTTTTGATTATCTGTATAATTATACTCATTTATATAACCTGAATTTATTAATGTTGATTCTGCTTTTACTTTATCATACATTGTTTCTACTGAGAAATTAACGTTTTTTTCTAATGGTGTTTCTGTTCCGTCATTTGCTACATAAGTACCTGTAAAAGTTATTTTATTGTCATCTCTTATAAAATAATCTTTATTTAATACTTTAGGATATACTTTTACCTTTATTATTCTTGTCGTTCCACTTGCTACATTTTTCAACTTAATTTCTGAAGTTTTTCCTACATACACTCCGTTTATAACATTATCTGGCACTAATGTTGCAATAACGCTTGCATTAGTTCCATTTATTGCAATTTTTCCATCTTTTAAATGTCCATCTCCAGTAACTCTTAATTCCATATACATCTCTTTATTTGGAACATTTGATACAATAGGTCCAGTTATTGGCCCTAATAGAGCCTTACTAGTTATATTTGAATTATCTAAAAAATATGCATCAAATGTTACGTCTTGAGTTCCATTTATTGCACTTCTTAATGCTTCAGCTGATGCACGATAATTGTGATTATTTAGTTTATTTATTCCTTCTTTAAAATTATTTTTCACAATATTATTTGTTACTATTGTTGCTCCAACTATAACAATTATACTCATTAATATTGTAATTACTCTTTTTAGTTTACTATTGTTTTTCACTTTTGCACCTCAAAAATAAATACTTTATTAATAATCTTCTAACATTCTTATGATAATTTCAATATTATCAGTTTTATGATATTAAAATTTCCTATATGGGATGCACCTTTCATAATCTTTTATTACAATTTTTTATTTTTTATTTTACGATAATATTTTTCTTGTTTTTTAATTTTTTATTCTTTCTATATTTAATTTGTTTAGTTTCATAATCGTAGAAATATTTTTGTAATTATTCTCAAATGTATTGATTTATAGGCAAAAAAATAGAATCGAGTTAATATCCTCAATTCTATTTTTCTACTATTTTACTGTATTTGTTTGCATCTTTTTTAGACTATCCATTAAATTTGATATTTGTTTATTATTTATTAAAATTTCATTAATATTATATTCTAATGCTGTCGTAAGATTCTTATATGCTTCTTGTTTCTCTTTATCTTTAAATTCTACTGTATGAGATACTTCATTTATTGTGTAATTACCACTTTCTTGTATTAAGTAATTTATTATATTTTCTTGCATTTTGAAATTTTCTTTTGTTGATCCTAACTTCTTTATTACATAGTCATCATCTTTTATTTCGTTATCTCCACCAACCATAGATTCCAGTATGACAATTATATGATGCACTTTACCCTTCTTAGTATATAGTGTGGGATGGAATTTTAACATTTCATCTTTTTGGTTTAATGTTTTATATCTTCCTTTTACTTCATCTACTTTTGATATTTCTCTTTCTATTAAAGATTTAAGTCCTTCTTGCTCTATTTTTCCTGCTGAAATTATTTTATAATTTATGAAATATTTTGATGTTGCTTTAGATATTTCTTTTTGAATTTCCTTTATATTATTTATATAATCTGAATAGTAATTTTTATAAGCTTTTTCAATTGCTTGATATCTTTTGTCTTTTGTTTTTATTCTTTTTAAAACTTTATCAACTTGATCTAATTTTTGATTTCTAACTAACATTTCTAAGTAAGATTTCTCTGATTGCAATATTTCATTATCACTTTTTTTCATTGCAAATATTAAAGCTATTAATAGGCCTATTACTACTATTATTGTTAATATAATTGTTATTTTTTTCTTCATTTGTATTCCTTTCTTCACCAATTTTATTATAAATATTATATCAATAAATTTTTAATTATACAATTTTAGGCAAAAAAATAATGGATGATTACCATCCATTATTTTCATTTATTAAACATATCTCTTTACTAGTATTCCACCAATTGCAATAATAGCAATTCCTGCTGTAGCAATTCCAATATATACTGGTGCTGAACCACTTACTGTTGTAACTGTTACTGGTGCATCATCTTGATCATCTTCACCTTTTTTTCTGTTGTTTGGTGTTGAATCTCTATCTGGTGTATGATATTTATTATAGTCTTCACTTATTTCTGCAGTATTTGTCATTACCTTCATGTTTTCTTCACCATTAATCCATGTTAATAATACTGTTACTTCAGCAGTTTCTCCTGGTTTTAATAATGTATCTTTTAATTTAGTTGTTACTATTTTTCCATTCTTTTCTGTCCAGTCCGGATTATCTGCTTTATTAAATTTCAATCCACTTGGTATGTAATCTGAAATTTCTTTTGCGTATCCTTCGATTTCACCTTCATTTTTAACTCTGATTGAATATCTGAATTTTACTACTGTATTTTTTAATCTCTTTTTATTAACTTCAACCTTTACTACTGGTTCTGGATCTTGTTCTGCATAATGTCCTGTGTCTTTTACTTTTTGCTTTCCATCTTCAATTACGATTACTTGTGTAACCCATTTTCTTAATGATAAGTCAAAGTATCTTACACGTACTTTTTCAATATCTTGGTCATCTTCACCTTCATTCCATTTGTTTGGTGTTGAATCTCTATCTTTTATTTCTTTTCCAAATTCATCATGATGCTTACTGATTTGAGCTTTGTTTATTAAAATTCTGTCAGATGTTTGTGGTTCTGTTACTTTAAATGCTATTTTTACATCTTTGTAATCTGGTGTTTCCATTGTTGCTTTATCATAAGCTTTTAATAGATTTGATCCTGATGTTTTTTCTTGTTCTTTTGATAAGTAATCTGTAACTATTGATACAGCTTCTTTTATATTTGTTGTAACTTTTCCATCTTTATCTAGTAATTGCCATCTGTACTCTTTATTTGTTGCATTTTCTGGTAAGAACTCTAAGCCTTCTGGAATATCGTCTTTAACTTCTGATGCATATCCATTTACTTCACCTTCGTTATATACTCTAATTGTATATGTTACAATATCAGTTGTATTAACTAATATTGGTTCTTTTGTATGGTTATATGTCATTGTAGTTACTGGCTTTCCATCTGCTCCAATTGTTCCGAATTTTGATGTATCTACTTGTGGAATTCTATTTGTTATTGCTTCTTCATTTACTTTTGTAATGAATTTTCTTAAAGCTAAATCAAATTCTCCTTCTACTACTACTTTTTCAAAGTCATCATCATCTTCTTGTCCTTTATAGTAATAACGTTTGTCACTCAAATCTTTTTTATTTGAATTATGTCCTCTATATTCTGAGAATTCATCACTTGTTTTTGGTAATACTACTTTTTTGTAATTATCTCTATCAGGAATCTTGAATTCATTATGTGATTCTGTTATTTCTGCAATATCTGTTAGATATTTTGTTGGCTTTACTCCTGATTTAATTCTTGTTTGAATTTTTAATTCTTTATAATCCAATGTTTTTCCATCGAATTTTTTAATTATATTAGCTTTATTTGTTTGTTCTGATAAATATTTTGTTTTGATTGTTTTTCCTGTATTGTCTGATGGATCTAATTGCCATCCATATTGTTTATTGAAATCGTTATCTATATATTCCAAATATTCTGGTAAATGATCTACGATTTCATCTGCATAACCATCTATATCTCCTTCGTTATATACTCTAATTGTATATGTTACGATATCTGATAATTTAATTTTTACAGGTTCTTTTGAATGTCTATATATTGCTGTTGTATCTGTTTTATTTACCAATGGTGTTACGTCTACGTCTGGTATTCTACTTGTTATTTCTGTTCCATTTACTGCTGTTATGAATTTTCTTAATGCTAAGTCGAATTCTTTTTCAACTGGTTTTAATGGTTCATAATCGTCATCATCTTCATAACCTTTTCCTCTTTCAGATGTTCCTGGGTTATAGTTTGTTATTTGTTCTTTAGTTAGATTTTTTGGTATAGAATCTCTATCCCTTACTTGAACACCTTCTTTTGGTTCTTGAGATGTTATTTCTGCTACGTTTGTTAAATCTTTTGCTGTTAAATTTGCTGTATTTAATACAGTACATTCTACTTGGAAATCTACATAGCTTAAAGTTTTTGTATTTTTATCAAATGCTTTTATTAAGTCTTTTGCATGAAATTGTGATTTTAATGTTTTTCCATCTTTTGTCCAAGCATTTGTCTGATTTATTTTACTGTTTTCTGTTAATTCCAATCCTGCTGGTAAATAATCTGATATTTCTCTAACATATCCGTCTATATCGCCTTCATTATATACTCTAATTGTATATGTTACGATATCTCCTGTTTCAACTTGTAAAGGATTCTTTGTATGTGTTTTTACTGCTGTTGTTTTGAATTCTGTACGTCCTGTTGCTAAATCATCTAATGCTTGTGCAGTTATTACAGGCTCTCTACTTGCAACCTTCTTTGCTGTTCCTGCAGATGTTCTTATTCCTGTTATGAACTTTCTTAATGCTAAATCAAATTCTTTATTGTTTGGTTTTAATGGTTCATAATCATCATCATCTTCATAACCTTTTCCTTTTTCAGATGTTCCTGGATTATAGTTTGTTATTTGATCTCTTGTTAAGTTGTTTGGAACAGAATCTCTATCTCTTATTTGTTGATTGTCTACTGGTCTTTGTGCTGTTATTTCTGCTACATTTGTTAAGTCTCTTGTTGTCAAGTTTGTTGTATCTAAAACTGTACATTCTACTTGATAATCTATATAACTTAATGTCTTTGTGTTTTTATCAAACGCTTTTAGTAAATCTTTTGTATGGAATTGTGATTTTAATGTTTTTCCATCTTTTGACCATCTATTTGCTTGATTTATTCTACTATTTTCAGTTAATTCTAATCCTGCTGGTAAGTAGTCTGTTACTTCATCAACGTAACCATCAACATCTCCTTCGTTGTATACTCTAATTGTGTATGTTACGATATCTCCTGTTTCAACTGTTAAAGGATTTTTTGTATGTGTTTTTACTGCTGTTGTTTTGAATTCTGTACGTCCTGTTGCTAAATCGTCTAATGCTTGTGCAGTTATTACAGGCTCTCTACTTTCAACTTGTTTAGCAACTCCTGTTGCACTTCTAATTCCTGTAATGAATTTTCTTAATGCTAAGTCAAATTCTTTTGGGATTTCTCTAACTTGAATTATTTTTTCGTCATTAAAGGCTTTTGGTGCTTTTTGTACAATTACTACTGGTTGATTTCTTTGTGCAATATTTGCAGATGTTGACCAATATGTAATATCTGTTGTTTGATAATTGGCTGAAACTGCAATTTTAAATGTTTTAACATTTGTTGATTTTGGTACTACTGCATAAAAGTCTGCGCCATTTGCATTTAATATTTTTTCTGAAACTGTATTTCCTGGATATTCAACACCTTGTGCATTTACAATTCTTATATTATTTCCTAATTGTACATCTGCTTCAATATTAACATTAATCCCTGGATTATTTGTATATGTTAAATTATATGGTCCAAATTTATAATTTGATCCTTCTTCAACATATGTTGCATTATCTTTATTGAAATTAATTGTTGCTGCTGATGTTTGATATGTATATCCTCCATTAACTGCTTCTTCAGATTTTGTTATTAAATATCTATATAATTCATTTAATGGGTATGTAATTTCATCATTATAGTACTTTGATACTACTGGTGATTTTGAATTATTTTGATTTGTTGCTCCTACTCTTAATGACTCATTTGTTCCTGATGGATGATAATCTCCTGTAGGATTTGTATAATACCATATTGCCATTTGTTGTGCAGCTTCTAAAATATCTACCATTTCTTCTTGTGTCATTTGAGCTTTGTCACCTTTGAAATCGTTAACATTAATACCTGCTGCTGTAAACAATGCGTTTATTGATTCTGGATCATTTGGATTTGCTACATTACTTAATATCCACATTATTTTATTATAATTCGGTGTTACTCCTGCAGTTATTCCAATGGCTTCTTTGTATTCATTTCCAATTGTTTCTGGTTGTTTCATATCAAAATGTTGTGTATATGGAACTATGGCTGCTGTTGAACCTTCTGATCCAAATCCAATTCCATGTCTTAAACAATATATTTGTGTAAGATAATCTACATTTCCTAATCCTTGTGCATTTTCATATTTAACAATTTTTATTGCTGGTCTACGTGCTTTAGATACATCTAAATAATCATAAAAGCCTGTTTTTCTAGCATTACTATTGTTATATAATCCTAAATACATTGGATTTGCTGAAGAATCTGCTGCATAAATTTTACTTGATGTCATTAAAATTCCTGCTAATAAGATTCCAGCTAAAATAATAAAAACTTTTAATTTTTTCATACTTTAATCTCTCTATCCTTTATTAATTTTAGTTTACACTACTATATTATTATACAATATTTGCGTCTTTTATGCAATATGTAAACTAAAATTAATATTCTTTTAAAATTAATTTAATATTTACGCATTAAAGGACCCCGGAAGTTTCCGAGGCCCTCTTTTTATTACATGATTCTAACTGCTATTTCTGCGATTTTTGATCTTCTGATTCTACTTTCAGAAAGATCTATTTTCCAACAAAGTGGCTCGTCGCTCCACCTATTTACTAACCTTTCTAGCACATTTATTTCTGATACTGTCTGGCTTTGCTGTTTATCTCCCATTACTACCAGTTTAGTGCCATCTCCTATTCTTGTAATCAATGCTTTTAATTGACTCCAATTGGCATTTTGCATTTCATCTGCCATAATAAAGCATTTGTCTAAAGAATGCCCTGCTAAGAATCCTAACGGGAGAATCTTTATTGTTTCGGATGAAAGCATTTCGGCTAATTTTTTCTTTGCTTCAATTCGTAATTCTGAAATGTTTCTATCAGATTTATTCTTCCTCATCTCCAAGTTTATGAGTCTCTTAAATATAGAGTCCTCAAATCCTCCCAGATATGGAATCATCTTGTCGTAGATTTCTCCAGGTAAATATCCTAATTCTTCCCCTCCAGTCGTTATTGTTGGGGCCGTTATTATGATTTGCCCATATTCACCACTCTCAAGTCCATCTAAGGCTGCATTAATAGCCATATAGGTCTTGCCCGTTCCAGCGTCCCCTACTACTATGAGCAGTGGTGCTTCTTTCGCTTCCATTTTTAGTCCTTCATTGTAGTACTTGACGAACGGGTCATCTAGTACACATCCGGTTGCTGGTTGTTGCATCAGCCTGAAAAGCTTTCCATTTTTGTACCTAGCGGCATAGTATCCATTTACAATTACAAGGCTGTTTTCTTTTATGTCTTCATCTATCTGGATGTCTACGCCTTTTTTGAAAAGTTGCAAGTCATCACTTTCGATATACAAATGCGGAGTTTGATACCTTTCCTCCTTGCTTGTAAGCTTTTTTCCAGAAATTCCTTGAATTCGAACCAAGGCTTCAATCCTGAATTCGTCTTCTAGATAGACTACTAGGTTCTCATCCTTTTTGTTGGATTCAATAACTTTTGCTACCTCCAGTTCATCATCATTCAAGAATCCTAACGGAGTCTTTTTTCTGGCTTCCACAAGTTCGATCTCCTTGATGCTTAAAACATCCAAAACCTCTTCAGGTTCCATTGTCTTCAGGAGATTGACTGGGAACACTATCTTCTTCCCTTCTTCTGCAATCTCGTTAATAAGTTTCCGATCGTTCAAAACCTTTCTAACTGCTCTCTTAGTTAAGATAATCATGTTTTTTCCTTTCTTTATTTTGCCAATTACGGCGACTATAGCTTCTATTGCATTACTGCATTATTATAATATCACCTTTCAGAAAATATTTCTATATTATTTCAATATTATTTCAATGTTGTTAAATAGCAAATAAAACAGCAGTATCGATTACTGCTGTTTTATCTATTATTTTAATGAATTTAATTCTTCAATTATTTCGTCTTTATCTGTAACTCCGATAAATTCTTTTATTTGTTCACCTTTTTTTAAAATTAACAATGTTGGTATTGTCATTACTTCATATTTTGATGCTAATTCTTGTTCATCATCGCAATTTACTTTATAAAAATCAACACCATCAACTTCTTCTGATATTTCTTCTACAATTGGTGCCATCATTCTACATGGTCCACACCAATCTGCATAAAAATCTACAAATACTAATTTATCTGAATTTTTAACACTGTTTTCAAACTCTTGGTTTGTTAATTGTTTTACCATATTTTCCTCCTTTATTTTACTAATTTAGCAATATAAAATCCTTCAAAATATTCATTTGGTAATATTGTTATAGTCTTGTCATTAATTCCTTTTACTATATTAATATTTTCCTTTTGAATAATATCAATTTTTTCTAAATGAATATTAGAATTCTTAGATAATATCTTTTGTATTATTTCATCATTTTCTTTTTTCAAAATTGAACATGTTGAATATATTAATTCTCCGTCTTTTTTTAGTAATTTAATTGCCTTATTTAGTAATTTTTCTTGTGTTTTTGTTGTTTTTTCTAACAAGGATTTTGTTAAATGTTTTTCAAAATTCGTTTTATAACTAATTGTCCCTGTTCCTGTGCATGGTGCATCTAACAAGATTTTATCAAACTTTAAAAAATCGTCTAATTCCAATGAATTTTTATTTATACAATAAACATTTGCTCCTTGCTTATCTATATTATACATCATCTTGTCAAGTCTTATTGTATTTCTCTCACATGCTGTTATATTTGCCTTATTGTCTGACATTGCTGCTATTTGTGTTGTTTTTCCTCCAGGTGCTGCTGCCATATCTAATATATCTTCTTGTTCTTTTGGATTCAAAAATAATGGTGGTATCATTGATGATAAATTTTGAATATATATTTTACCTTCTTCATATATTTTTGTTTTTCTAATTTCTATATCATTTTCTAATAGAAATATTGTTGGACTTTGCACATTTTTCACAATTTCATTGTTGATTATTTTATATTTTATTTTGTTTGCTTCTAATTCTGATATTATTTCTTGTTTATTTGACTTAATTGTATTTACTCTAAATGTTGTTTTTCTATTTGAATTATATCCATTTTTTATTTGGTCTAATTGTTCATCACTATATTGTGTTTTTAATTCATTTTCTAACCATTCTGGTAAATCTATCATTTTATTCACCTACTTATTGTGTATATCAATTTGTTGATATGGTATATCTATAGCATTTTCTTCCATTACATCTGCTATTATTCTTAAAGCTATTCTATTTGCTTTTAATTTGTCTTCTGGATGGCATGTTATTGCTATACAATAATCCTTACTTGAACTTGCAAGATCAACTAATCCTACATTTTTGGCAGTATAGATAAACTCTTCCTTATTAAGCAAATCTGCTACCAGATTTGCAATTTTATCAGCTTTTTTCATCTTTATTTCATATGGAAAATTTATTCTAACGTATAATTCTTTTGACACTTTTTCAACCTGTTCAATATTTCTATTTGCTATTGTTATTTCATTTCCTGTTTTAATATCATACATTTTTGTTGATCTGATACCAATCATTGATACTTTTCCCATTATATCTTGATATTTTATTATATCTCCTACTTTGAAATATTCATCAGATACTATTGTAAATCCTCTTATAATGTCTTTTAATGCATCTTGTATTGATAAACCTACGATTGCTGAAATAATTCCAACTCCGGCTAACATTGAACTAACATTAACTCCATTTACTTGTAATAATATTAATACAACGAGTATCATCATGATATAGCGTAATGAGCTTAATGTTATTCCTATTATAGTTTTATTTTTGAATGCCCTATTATTTAGATTATTATGTCTTGCCTTTTTTATTAAATGATTAAATCCTCTGAATATTAGTAAGCTGATTGCTACAATTATTATTGAATAAAAAATTTTACTGTTTAATATTTTTATTATTGTCTCCATTATATTATTCATATTTTCCTCTTTTGTTATTTTTCTATTTCTATAACAATTCTTCCGGATTTTGTCGTATTTAGAATTTTATTGATTTTAAATCGTCCTTTTCCTCTTATTGTTATATACGAATTTTCTTCTATCTTTAAGCTTGCTCTTAATTCTTCTTTAAAATTAACAAAAACTCTTTCTTGTTGTATTAATTCTTGTGCTTTGTTTCTTGAAGTGTTTGCTAATTCTGCAATTATTGAATCAAGCCTCATTGACTGTACTATAATTTTAAATATTTGTTTTTCAGGTTCATTATATTCTAAATCTGATATGTTTTCTATAGTTATTTTAGATTTTTGGAATCGCGTTAATGTGTTGATATTACTAGCAATAAATTTAGAAATATTGCTTTTACATATAATATCTGCTCCATTTTCTTTTACTATTATATCTCCTATTTTTTCTCTTTTTATTCCTAACTTTATTAGTGCTCCTAGATATGTTCTATGATCATATTTCTTATAATATTCTTTTGGATTTTGTATTCTTATTATATTTAATATTTCATTATAAATATTTTCTAATATATATTCATATTGTTCTGTATATGCTATTAAAACTTTTCTTTCTGACCTTTCATGGCCTCCATATAATATTATATTTTAATATCTGTTTTTAATAATTTCATTTTTTATTATCTCTTGTTCTCTTAAATCTAGAAAATCAGTATCCATATAACGGTTTTTATTTTGTGCTATTTTAATTTTATCTTTTATTTTTGATTTTAATAGTTCATCTTTATCTTTTTGATGTTTTGATTCTTCACTAATCTTGTCCATCTTCAAAATCCTTTATTGCTTCTTTGAACATTCTTTCCATTTTTTCTGCTGAGTCACTTAATTTGTATTTTTTCATTATCATTGAATATTCTTGTTCTACTCTTTCTTTTAATGAATAATGTTCTATCCAAAAATCAATTTTTTTAGCTAAATCTGTACTGTTATCAGCTTTAAATAACGATTTTTTATCTATCGCAAATTGTTTTGCTGCTGTTTCTTCACTGTCTGCAATTATTGGGACTCTACCCAATGCCATTGCTTCCATACATGTTATGGGTTCTGATTCAAAATCTGATGGATGTATGTATAAATCTGAATATCCTAATATTTCATACAATTCTTCTTTTGCATACCAGTTGAATATTGGTAAGTTTGTTAATTTGTATGATTTTTTTCTTAATACGTTTTCTTCTGGTCCTTCTCCTGCTGCTATTAATTGTATTACTTTTTCATATTTAGATTTTGCTATTGCATCGATTATTATATCTTGTTTCTTTTCTTTTACATATTTTCCTGCTGTGGCTATTATAAATTTATCTGCGAATCTACTTGGTTTATTTAATTTTAGATAATGTAATTCATCACTAATTCCATTAGATATTTCGTGTAAATTTGATATAAATCCATGTTCTTCTAATTCGTTTACTATATAATTACTTGGACAATGTAAATGTTCAATCTGATTATAAAATCTCTTAAAATACATAAAAATTAACTTATTTACTATTTTGCTTTTTTCTAAATTTATTAAATTACTTATAGTTTGGGGTTGTATATAAAACCCTGCAGTGCATGGTACGTCTGCTTTTTGTGCTATTTTTAGTATTTTCCTTGATAACCTAAATGGTGTAAAAAAGTGTATTAAATCTACCTTCCTTACTATTTTTTCGGCTTCTTTTATATTAGGTTTAGCAAATTTTAATTCTTTATCGGCAATTTTATCTTTCAACAAGTTCAATTTTATTTCTTGACATTCAATTTTATTTCTGGCCATATCTCCAATGCCTATCCAATAAATTGTATGTCCCATTTTTGATAGTTCATCTGCTAATTTATTTGCAATGACTGTTACTCCACTACTCATATTATCCATCTGATCTATTACAAAAAGTATATTCATTATTAATTCCTTTTATGTTTTCGTATCTCTATCTTTTGTTTATTATATGAATTTTTCTAAATTTTCTATTAAATATATTGTGTTTATATCTTTAATATACTGCATTTTAATTAATTCTTTTGCTTCATCTATTGTACATTCAATAATTGCTATAAATTCATCAGAATCTAGTTTTTGTTCAGAGATTTTTTCACAATCTTTTGCTATAAAAGATGATGTAAGACCTGCAAATGATCCCATGTCACAATAATATTCTCTTAATTGAATTAATTCTTTTGCTTTAAATCCTGTTTCTTCAAGCAATTCTCTTTCTGCTGCTTCTGAAGCTTTTTCTCCATCTTCTACATATCCAGCAGGCGCTTCTACTCCTACAGTTCTCTTAGTGAAGACTCTTGGCTCTATTACTAATATGACATGATTATCTTTTGTTACTGGTAATACTGTTACTGAATTTCCTTCTCTTCCACTCTTATATATCTGTTCTCTATGAATTGTCTTACCATTATTTAACTTTATTTCATAATTTTTTACTGTTATAAATCCTTCGCTTTCAAATGGTTCTGACTTTTCTATTGTTTTAAAATATTCTATGTACTTATCTATTTCATTTATTTTTTCTTTTCTCATATTTACTCCCCATATATCTTTTATATTACCACATTTTTCTTTTTTTCTCAATATTTCTCTTGTTTTTATTGTATTTTTATTATATATATTGTATAATATTGATGTTATTAATATGCAATAGTAGCTTAGCTGGATAGAGCACTCGGCTACGAACCGAGAGGTCGGGGGTTCGAATCCCTCCTGTTGCACCAAAGCCATCATTTCAATGATGGCTTTTTTATATTCTCCTTATTATTGTAAAATGTTGAGATATTGTATATAATTATTATACTATCTAAAGGAGGTAATATTTTGGAAAAAGAATTAATATCTTATTTATCAAATATACTTAAGAAAAATTTTATTGAGAAAATAGCAAATATCGACGAAGCTATTGATAATTTTTTAAATTCAAATATAAGTGAAGTTAATAAAATGGCTGTTCTTGAACAATTATACTTATTTCAATTGTATTCTAGTGCTTATATAGGTCCTGACCCTAGAGCAAAATCTAATATCTTATCAAGTTATTCTCTTGTCTTGAATGTAATAGATGATAATGATTTATTAGAAAATTTATCTAAATTCAAAAATATAGTTGATGTTATGAAAAACGCAGAGACTCATCCTTTGGAAACTTTTAATAAAAAATTAGAGGATGATAAGAATTCAGAAAATTTAAAATTTTAATTTATAATAATTGGTATAATATCGCAAATAAAGTTAGTATCATTGTACTAACTTTATTTTGTTTTATTTTATTTTTTATTTTCTTTTTCTATTTCTACATATCTTTTTATTTTTTGTGTTGTCGTTTTTTCCATAGGGATATCTGTAATTTCAATTTCTTTAATATGTTTATATGTTACTAAATTTTTATTAATTTCTTTGATATCTTTCCATATATCCTTTTGATATTCTTCTTTTGATTTCTCTCCATATAATTGTTTTATTCTATCTTTGTCATAAACAATTTTTGCTTTTAAAACTGTATCAGTTTTATCTTTATCTCTAGAGAAAACTATACATTCTAACACATAATCTAATTTTGTTATTAAAAATTCAAGCTCTTGTGGATATACATTTTTTCCATTTTTTAAAACAATGATATCTTTTTTTCTACCTGTTATAAATAGAAATCCATCTTTATCAATATATCCATAATCTCCAGTTTTGAAAAATCCATCTTTTGTAAACGCTTCTTTTGTTTTTTCTTCATCATTGTAATATCCTAGCATTACATTTTGACCTTTTGCTACAATTTCACCTATTCCATCTTGGTCTGGATTATTTATTTTTAACTCTTGATTTATTAGGCAATATCCTGCTGATCCTATTCTATGTTTAGTCTCGCTTTCTGCTGTTAGCACTGGTGATGTTTCGGTTAGTCCATAGCCCTGTATTAAATTTATTCCCCAATTATTATATGCAATTATTGTGTCTTTTGATATGCTTGCTGACCCATATAACACCTTTTTTAAATGTCCTCCAAATACCTCATGTATTGGTTTAAATATTACTTTTCTTAAATCTATATGTAGTTTTAATAAAGCATTTGATATTTTTATCATCTTAGATATTAATTTATCTTTTCCCTTTTCTGCTAATCCTTTTTGAATTTTTTTATACATTGTTTCCATTACTAATGGGACTGCTACGAATATTGTAATTTTATATTCTTTTAAATTATCTGCTATATGTCTTAATCCATCGCAAAATGCTACTGTTCCACCTTTATACATTGATAATAATATTGTAATTGTATTTTCAAATGTATGATGTATTGGTAAAAAAGATAATAAAGTGTCTTTTGGAGTTATTTCTACATGAAATTGAATACTATATACATTTGCCATTATGCCAGCTTGTGTTAACATTACGATTTTAGATTTATCCGTTGTTCCTGATGTGAATAACATTATATTCATTTCACTATCTTTTATTTTAACTTCACTATATTTCTTATCTCCATTTTTAAGTATCTTTATACCCTCTGAAATCGCTGTTTCAAAATCAATTACGTCTTTATCATCTACTTTTTCCATACAAATTATTGTTTCTAATTTATTGTCTTTTTTGTTTCTCAATCTTTTAAATATTTCTAAATGATTTTTATCTGTTATAGCAGCGTCTATATCGCTTCTTTTTAATAAAGATTCTATTTCTTTTTCTGGTAATAGCTTGTCCATAGGCGCAACGATTTTTCCTGATGTTGCTACACCTAAATATCCTTCTACCCATTTTTCACTATTATCGCCAATTACGACAATTCTTTTCATTTCTTTTTCATAATTTAATATAAATGTTGCTAATCCTCTGACTTTAGTTGCAACTGTTTTAAAAGTAGTTTCTTTTCTGGATTTTTTTCTTCTTCTGCTTTTTCCTTAATGCCTAAAAGGCGATTTTGAGCAGAATATCGGCTGGCGTAGATGCCGGAATGTTTATACATA
>ERZ773007.163-NODE-163-length-33557-cov-8.421348_pt1 | contig 33557 bp, 46 predicted proteins | sample MGYA00580665_ERZ773007 | MGnify/ENA primary metagenome ERZ773007 (study PRJEB29015, sample SAMEA2738122) | human oral metagenome | biome: human oral; feature: human-associated habitat; material: saliva | place: China | collected 2167 ... | reverse complement strand
GTGTACCCATTTTGTACCCACAAGCGCGAAGGGCGGACACGATGGGCAGGCAGTCTTTCGGGACCATCGACAAGCGAGGCACCGCGTCGAAGCCACGGTATCGTGCGCGCTTTGACGATCCTACCTACACCGGCCCAGGCCGTGCGCCGCGCATCTCAGCGCCGCACACTTTCCCGACGAAGCGCGAGGCGGAGATCTGGCTCGCCGCGCAGTGGTCGGCCATCGCCGCAGGGACGTGGGAGCACCCCGCCGAAGTCGCCGCCCGGGAAGTCGAAGAGGCCCGCCAGCAGTCGCTCAAGGGCCTGACCGTCGCCGACTGGGCAGACGCCTGGCTCGCCGACCTTGAACGCATCGCCGCGGCGGGCACGCTGCGCAAGCGCCGATCAGACCTGCGCCGGCATATCCTCCCCTATCTCGGAGACGCGGAGCTCGCAGCCCTCGCATCCGCTGACCTCGCAAACTGGTGGCATACCATCGACGCCACACCAGGAGCGCGAAGGAACGCATACGAGACCATGCGGGCGCTCCTGAACGCGGCCGTAACCGATGACCGCACCCTACTGACCGCAAATCCGCTCAGCATCAAGGGCGGCGCACGCGAAGCTCGCACCATCCAGAAATACCTCTATTCCACTGCCGAGGTCGCCGCGCTCGCGGCCGAGATGCCCGCGAGGTATCGCGCGCTCGTTGTCCTGCTGGCGGACGCTGGGCTGCGGATTAATGAGGCGCTCGCACTCACGCGCGCCTCGCTCATCGAGCGTGAGGACGGCGGCATGAGCATCCGAGTCGAGCGCTCGCTACATCGCGCCGGCCGGCACTTGGAGCCGGGGCCGACCAAGACGGCGGCGGGCGTCCGAACGGTCGTGCTCATGGGTGCCACGGCGGGAGCACTCCGAGCGCACCTGCGGCATCACGTCGATGAGGGACCGTCCGCGATTCTTTTCCCAGCGCCGAAAGGCTCGGGCTTTGCGCGCGACACGGCGCTGGCGCGCCTCCTGGCGGCGGCGCATGAGCGCGCGGGGATCGTCATCCCGGAGGGCATGTCTGGCGGCTGGCACGCTCTGCGCCATTACTCGGCTACGAGGTATGGGCAGGCGGGTGCCACAACGCGCGCGCTGATGACTCGGTACGGCTGGTCTGATCCGGCGATGGCCGCGCGCTATCAGCGCGCAGACGAGGCATACGAGCTGGAAATGATCGCGCGCATGGAGGCCCGCGCCGACAAGCACTGATGGCGCTCGCGGCACTGCGAGTCTCTGAGCGCACCGAAAAGCGCCGTTTTGGGGCAATTTGTGCGCGCTCAGGAGCGGGAATGTCTCTGAGCGCCGCCCGGACGCAAATGTGCGTGCGTGCTGATACTCTGGGAGTAATCGATCATTCGGTGCAATCTTGCAGCTGGATGGTTCTATATTGGCAAACCGCAGCTCGATGCGAGAGGCCAGGCCGCATGCGCCGGCCTCATCTGCGCAGATCCTGCCCTCGTGCCGATGATCGAGTCTCTCGCGGCACGGGGGCAGCTTCATGTCAGGTGCTAATCGGCAGTCAGAGAGGATCGCTGCTGCCCACGTCCTTAGCGGACTGACGCTCAGCGAGGGCATCGTCGGCCTCGGCGTAAGAGCGACCTGTCTGCGCAGCAAAGAGCACCTTCCAGCCTTCAAGTCCGAGAGCTTCGGCAATTCTCTCGATCTCGCCTGCGGTGGCTGCGCGCCCGCGTTTAAGGACGTCGCCGAGCCGTGTGAGCTTCACCCCTGACAAGCGAGATAGTTCGCGGAGGCTGACGCCGGAAAGTTTTTGCTCTTCAGAAAGCAGCCGGGCAATCTCAGCATCTAGCCGAGCTGCGATAAGTGCGTTTCCCATACGTTCAATGTTCGCACATGCGAACGACACTTCGCAAATCGACTTGACAACGTTCGTTGTTGCGAACATACTTGATGCGTAACCGTTCGCAACAACGAACATGGAGATGCAATGCAATCAAGGGCAACTCACGCCGACCGCCTCGCCGCTGTCATACGCGACGAAGCAGCTCGCGTCGGCATGACAATCACTGACCTCGCCGAGAAAACCGGCCTCAAGCGTCCGTACATCTCGCTGCGCCTCAACGGGCACCGAGGATTCAATGCGGTCGATCTCGACAAGATCGGGCTGGCGCTCGGGACACCTGCGTGGGAGCTGATGTACCGCGCTCGCGGCGGCGACGATGCGGACAAGTCGGATGGTTTCGCGATCCAGGACAAAGCGTCGGGGTCGATCATCCTGCAGGCTCGCCGCGTCGATTGGGACGGCGGTGACGAGGAATGACGTGCCAGAGCGTGATTCTGGGTTGCGCAGTCGCACTGACCGCCGCCGCTTGTCTTGGCCTGGTCATTCTGATCTCGGGCATGGTCGCCGAGATTGTCGGTGACATTCGCGACCGCCGCAGGCGTGAAGCGGCTAAATCTTCCTCATCGGCGGGGCGCTGCCGTGCGTGTGTGCACGGCGTGTGTGGTGCTCTGCGCTCCGCCGATGAGGATCTCGCTGAGCGTGGTGAAACGCGATGAAGCGGGAAGCGCCGGAGCCGGTCGCGTACCGGGTGCGCACTTTCGCGCAGCTGATTGAGGCGTCGGACTCGGGTGTGCGTGAGCTGATCGCGTCGGGCGCGATCCGCTCGTTCAAGGTCGGGGGCCTGCTCAGGATCCCCGCAACAGAGCTGGTGAAGTTTACCGGCGAAGAAGGCAAAGAAGTGCGCCCCTGCGGTTGCGACGCGGGGCGCTGGAGCAAATAGAAGGAGATGCTCATGAAGAAGGATAACACGCGAAACAGGCACGTGCGGCTGTGGAGGTACCTGACCGACGGCGTGTGGCCGTGGAAAGCCATGATCGGCGGCGTGTGCGTCTTGTCGGCGCTGGTGATCGGTTTCGGGATGCGTGGCCTCGACAATCCGGACGGGTGGCCCGAGTGGCTGTTTTTCCCGGGCGTCGCGCTCGCCATCGTCGGCGGCGTCCTCGTCTACGCAGAGTGGCGGGAGGACCGGCTGTGAGCGCGGAAATCTTGGCCGGCCTGGCTCTGGCCCTGTTGGCGTCGATGGTCGTCCTGACCTGGATCGTGTGGCGCGGCTCGGCTCGCGCGGCGACCCTCGAGGACATCGCGGCACGCATGGCGAAGGACGCGGGAAAGGCCCGCACGCAGGGCACGACGCTCCTGCAGCGCACGGCCGACTTCGCCTACTACGACCCGTCCGGCGACGACTCCCTCCCCCACATCATGTGCCTCGCCATGCAGGACGTGATCTTCGAGGCAGAGGTCAACGGCTGCATCGCGGTCGATACGCCGCGCGTGTTCGTCGACCTGGACCGGAAGAAGATCCGCGTCGTCCTCGAAGTCCTGCGCGTCGCTTCCCTCCCGGTGGGGGTCGAGTGATGACCGATTCGACGTGCACGGCACCGCTGCCGCTCCGACTCGAAGCCTCCGACGACCGCCCCTGCCACGACAAGGCCGCACGGGAGATCGTGCGGCAGGCCAGGAAACGGGCACTCGCCTACCTGACCGAGGCTCACGACTCTCAGAACCGGGCAACGCGCGGACTCACCTACTACCCATCGATCAAGACCAAGACCAAGAAGGAGACATCCCGATGAAGATCAAGATTTGGGCCGCAGGAGCCGCCCTCACTATCGCAGCCCTTGCGCTGCCGTACGGCGCAGCATTCGCCGCCGCCGAGGACATTCCGGCCATGACCGCGCAGGTCACGAAGGCAACCTCGTCGTCGCGTCAGACCTCTAGCGAGGTGACCGTCGCGGGCACGTGGTCGACACAGAAGCTCACGGTCGGGCAGTCGTTCACTGTCGGAAGCGTCGACGGCGGATTCCAGTGGAAGGCGGACTTCCCCTTCCTGCTCGACGGCGGGACCAAGATTGGAGACTGCAAGGCGACCGAAGCGACCCTCACGTGCACGGTGACTGAGGTGCCCGCCGCATACGCGGACAAGACCGATGTGTCCGGCACGTTCAACGCCCGCGCGCAGCTCGTCGATAAGGCAGTCGGCACCGAAAAGACCTCGATCACCCTAAACGGCAAAACGGTGCGCACGCTGGTGTGGGGCGACCGTGAGGGGACCGGAGAGTGCTCGAACGATTGCTCGGGCCCGGCGCACTACGAGTACGCCGAGCCAAAGGACATTAAGTTCGGATACACCAACGCCGATGGCAGCATCGGGTGGGGCATCCAGTGGAAGATCAGCGCGGGCGTCGAGTACACGATCACCGACGAAACCAACACGTTGCACGCTGCGGTCAAGTGCAGCACCGGCCCGACATGGGCGCCGGACACGACGACCTGGACTGATGGAAAGCTCGACGACACGAAGCATACGCTCGTTTTTACCCCGCCGACCGGCTCGCTGACCTGCGTGACCTACCCTGACGCAACAAAGCCCGTAGACGGGCAGGCGACTTACACGAACAAGGCGACGATCAACGGCGCGTCCCTCGAGGCGACCACGACCATAAAGTCGGCGGGAAGTACGGACGGCGACGGAACCGTCAAGCCCGCGCCGAAGCCTTCCCCGGAGCCGACGCCCGATCCGACGCCCACCAGCCCGGCCACCGACCCGACCCCGGAGCCCACGCCGACGACACCGGCCCCGAAGCCTTCGGATGAGCCGCAGTCCGCGCCGTCGACGACACCGACTCCCGAGCCGACGCCGGACACTGTGAAGCCCTCGCCGAAGCCTGAGCCGACGCCCACTACGCAGGCCACCGAGCCTGCCCCGCAGGCGCACCTCGCCAAGACCGGCGCAACCGCTAGTGGCCTGCTCCTGATGATCGGCGCGATCCTGGGCGGCGCGGGTGCTGGCCTGCTGCTCCTGCGACTCCTTGAAGGCCCCGCGCGCAAGAAGGAGACGGAGCTGTGAGGTTCGAGAGGAAGATCACCGTCGAGCTGAACCAGACCGACGCGGCAATTGCCGCAGTCCTGCTCGCCGAGAACGCCGGTCAACTGGCCCTCAAGGCCCTGCTCGCAGACAGGACCGCAGAATTCAGCGGGGCCACCAATAAGGACACACGTGCACTCGCGGACGCTTACATCAAGGTCGGGAACGCGCTGACGTTCGCGATCATGGACGAAAAGCGTAACCGAGGGGTGCAGAGCACCGGGACGCTCGTCCGGAGCGTCGCGCTCGCGGGAGCAGCTGCCGAGGCGGCGGATGAGGTCACCACCGCGGCGGAGGACGAATCATGAAGGTCGCACAGGTCGCCGTCTACCTAGACGCAGAGCAGGCGCGGTTCATCCGCGAGGACGCTCAGGAAGCGGTGCTCGCCGCCGATGAGGATCTTGAGGCGACGATGCAGATCTCGAACCTGCATGCGCGTCACCTCGCCCGACGCGCGATCTCGACTCAGCGTGACATTTACGTCGAGATCGTCAACAAGCTCGAAGAGGCCGAGGTGAAGCTCAACTGCGGCGAGTACGAGCTGCGAGAGAGCGACTGAGCACACTCCCTGATGAGCGCGGCCACGGGGAGGCCACCCGCAAACCAGAAAAAACACGGCGGGCCAGGCTAATGATCGCGCAGCCCGACCAGCAGACACCAGGGTGCAAGTCCCTGGCGGGCACGAGACCCGCGCAACGACAGCGCAGGGACAATCACAGACAGGAACCAAAATGACAACCATCGACGAAATCGAGGATCGACTCAACGCGGTCGCTTTCTCCGGGCGCAGCTACGCCGGATCATCGCGCGAAGAGGTCACGGCCGCGTACAACGCCGCCGTCGCGGACTTCGAAGCCAACGCGGCCGTCGATATCGCGTACCTCATCGCCCGAGTGCGAGAGCTGGAAGCGGCAATCGTCGCCGCCGCAGCAGGCGTCGCCGATGCAGCAAGCTACGTCGCGGCACGGTACGCCGGCACACCCGACGAAGCCCGCAAAATCCGCGTCGCAGTCGGAGAACCAATCGACGCACTAGTCAACGTCTCGCAGGGGACGGCGACCACGAGCGAAGAGGCCGAGTGATGATCGAGATCAAGACCGTCCGTCGCGCACCGGCCTACCACCGCTGCCCCGTGTGCCGAGCCACGCTCGCCACGAACGGCGCGAACGCCCGCGTGACAATCGATGCAGAGAACGAGGCAACCGCGATCTCAGCGCTCACACACGCACGCTGCGCTCAGACGATCATCGACTTCACCCGCGCTCGCGGGTACACGCCCGCTGAGCTGGCGGAGGCCGGGGCATGGATCGAGTCGGCACAATGAGCAGCATTGGCAGTCTCTTCACTGGCTACGGCGGTCTGGATATGGCAGCGCGCATGGCGCTCGATCCGGACGCGCGGGTCGCTTGGGTGAGCGACGTCGAGCCAGGGCCGTGCAGGCTTGCCGAGGTGCGCTGGCCGGGCGTGCCGAACCTCGGGGACATCACGCAGATCGACTGGGAGACCGTCGAGCCGGTGGACATCATCTGCGGTGGCTCACCTTGCCAGGATCTGAGCCTCGCGGGCAAGCGTGCTGGCATGGCGTCGGGAACGCGGTCAGGCCTGTGGGAGTCAATGTTCGAGGCGATCAAGACGCTAAGGCCGCGTCTGGTCGTGTGGGAAAACGTGAAGGGGGCGTTGACGAGTGGGGCGTTCAGTTTGGTGGAATCGGAGCAGAGACTGCTGGGAAACCGAGCAGATGGATCTCTTCTCAGAGCGGCCGGCCGTGTGGTCGGAGACCTGGCCGGCCTCGGGTATGACGCGCAGTGGTGTACTATCCGCGCTTCCGACGTTGGTGCCCCTCACCAGCGCGAGCGACTGTTCGTTGTTAGCCACCCCGCAGGCGAACCTTGGCAGCTGCGGGGGATCGCAGCCTCCGGAGAAGCGGCGCTCGGGCGGGCACTCGGTGAGTCTGGCCGATCAGATCGAGCACCTGGCGCGCTGATTCCGACGCCGACTGCGTCGGACCACAAGGCGGGGCATCACCAGGATGGGACGGGTATGAGCCTGTCTCAGGCGGTGCAGATGCTTCCGACGCCGCAGGCAACGAACGCAACCGCATCCTCGGTCGGCTACGGCGCGAACTTGCACGAGGTGGCAAGAGGTATGGAGGACGGCATTTTCGGCGTCTACGGGCAAGCGATTGCCCGATGGGAGCGAGTGCTCGGCCGTCCGGCTCCGTCGCCGACTGTCCCGTCAACGCGCGAGGGGGGGCGAGCACGCCTCTCAACGAAGTTCGTCGAGTGGCTCATGGGATTGCCCGAAGGGCATGTGACCGGCGAGGATCTCGGGCTGACGCGCGAGCAGCAGCTCCGACTCCTCGGAAATGGCGTCGTCCCACAGCAGGGAGCCGCCGCGATCTACCAACTCACAACGTTTGCACTTAAGGAGGCAGCATAATGCGCCCAATCTGGACTCTCGATGAGATCCTCATCCCGTCCACACAGATGCTCTCACTCAATGATCGAGGCGACCGTCGCCGCACGGCCCCGACCGTGAAGAACCTACGCACGACGGCGATGATCCGCGCTCGCGCGGCAGGCATCGGACAGTCGGAGCGACTGCGCCTCGTCGCCTGGCTTCGCTTCCCGGACGCGTGGAGGCGCGACCCGCACAACTACATGCCGACGCTGAAAGCGATGGTCGACGGATTCGTTGACGCGGGCATCCTGCCCGACGACGACAAGCATCACCTGCAGGGCCCTGACCCCCGATGCGATCTGCTCGCGCCGATGACGGCGAAGCGCCTCGGCTCGAAGATGGTCGGCATCACTTTCGAAGCGTACCCGTTTGAGGGCCGAGTCGGAACCATCGGCTAAACAAAGACTAGGAGTAACGACATGTCCGGAGAAACCGTCATCACTGTCATCGGTAACCTGACCGCTGACCCCGAACTGCGCTGGACACAGGCAGGCGCGCCGGTCGCCGATTTCACGGTGGCCTCCACCCACCGAACCTACGACCGTAACGCCGGAGAGTGGCGCGACGGCGACACCCTCTTCATGCGCTGCTCCGTGTGGCGCGAGACCGCTGAGAACGTCGCCGAGTCGCTGCGTAAGGGCATGCGCGTCATCGTTCAGGGTCGCCTCACCCAGCGCTCGTACGACACCCAGCAGGGTGAACGTCGCACGGTCGTTGAGCTGCAGGTCGACGAGGTCGGCCCCTCCCTGCGCCGCGCACGCGCACAAGTCACCCGCAACCAGGCACAGCCCGCGAGCGCGGGCGGCGTCGGGTCGGGGCCCGCACCTGTTCAGGATGCGGGCGGGTGGGCGTCGGGCGCGATGCTTGACGCTCCGCAGCATGATCCGTGGGGCTCGCAGGCGGCGTCGTCTGAGCCGCCGTTCTGATTGGGACATGTGGAGTAGGTAAGGGGAAAGCCGTGAATGAGCTTGAGCTGTTCGAGTACACGGGGCACGAGATTCGTGTGCAGGTCGACGAGTCGGGCGAGCTGCTGTTCGTCCTTGCAGATCTGGCGGCGGCGCTGGGCATCGCGAACGTGACGCAGCTGCGCGCGCGCCTCGCGGATGACCTATGCCTGACATACCCCATGCGTGACCGGCTCGGCCGGGCGCAGCAGGTCTGGGTTGTGACCGAGCCGGGCTTGTACGAGGTGATTATCCGGTCGGATAAGCCGGAGGCGGCGGCATTTCGTCGCTGGGTCACCACCGAGGTTCTGCCGTCGATTCGGCGGCATGGTGTGTATGCGACGGAGTCGGCGGTTGATGCGATGCTGGCTGACCCGGAGACGATGATCCGGACGTTGACGGCGCTGCGGGATGAGCGTGCGGCGCGTGTGCGTGCTGAGGCTGTGGCGGCTGAGGCTGTGGCTGAGGTGGAGGCGCAGCGTCCGCACGCGCAGCTGGGCCGCGCGGTCGCGGCTTCGGGTGAGGCGATGCTGCCGAGCGTTTTCGGGACGGTGTTGTCGGCTCGCGTCGATGGCATGGGGCCGAACCGTTTTTGCCGATGGCTGCGCGACGCAGGTTATGTGTATCGGCGCGGCGGGCAGATGGTGCCGACCGCGCGGGCGATCACTCAGGGTCTGCTCGAAGCCTCGGAGGTGCAGGTGCCTGGCGGCGGCGTTCGCGTGCAGACCTGGGTGCTGCCGAAAGGGCAGGAGAGGTTCGCGCGTGAGCTGCTTGCTGAGCGGGTGGTGGCGTCGTGATAGAGAGGAACTGCCCGGACTGCGGCGTCGTCCTTGATGCGGGGCACGCGCGGTGCAGGCCGTGCTTCCTGCGGTTCGAGGCGGCGTACCAGCGCAAGACGGAGAGGGACTGGATGATGCGGAATTATCCGGAACTGCGTCCTCGGGAGCTCTTTCCCGAGGACGGGTGGGACGAGCAGGCGATGAGGGAGGCTGACTGATGGCGTGGGTGAAAATGGGCGACGACGCGGACATGTATCCGCGGCTGATGGAGGCGGCATCGCACCCGAAGGCTGACGCCCGTACAGTCAACGAGTTGTTCGGTTTCGTAATGCGCTGCGCAGCTTATTCGGCAGCGCACCTGACTGACAGCATCATCGAGATGGGCGTCGTGTACACGTACGCGGGCGGGAATCCGGACGTCCTGCAGATCGCGCTCGACACGGGCCTCATCGAGTGGACGGACACCCCGAAGGGGAAGAAACCGAAGCTGCTCGAAGATCCTGACTTCGTGCATATCCGCTCGCGCGCCGACGTCGAGTGGAGCCGACAGCGCCAGCGCGACAACTCAGACCAGGCGCTGCGGCAGGCTGTGATCGCCCGCGACGGCGACCAGTGCCGCTGGTGCGGCGTCGAGGTGTATTGGCCTGGCAAGACGTCGGCCCGTAAGGGAACGCTCGATCACTTGAAGCCCGGGGAGGCTGGCACTGTGGACACGCTCGTCGTGGCGTGTACGCGGTGTAATTCGTCCCGAGCGGACGACCCTACAGGCTCGTGGGATCAGACTCACGAGCTGCTGCCCGCGCCCGAGCGGCCCCGGTACGGGACGTTCACGCGCGGCATGCTCGAACGTGCGGGCGTGCTGCGCGGCGCGGAAGCTAGCGGAAAGGATGGTGAGCGTGCGAGCGCGCACGCGACGGACGGCGACCCGGCCTCGGGCGCACCTACGACGGGTGCGACCTCGGGCTGTGCGGACGCCTCCGCGACTGTGAGCGCGCCTGGCGGCGCGACCGTGGGTATCCCGACCGGCACGGATTCCGGTGAGCCTGATCAGCTCACTGTCGAGTCTGGCCTCGGTGACCCCGGCGCTGCCCGCACGGACACCACCGAAACTGGCTACAAGCGCGAGCGCGGATTCATCCCGACTGGCGTCGGACTCGATTCGTCGCGGCCTCTGGACTCGTGTATGCCCGGGTACGGGTACGGGTCGGGAGTCCGGGTAGGCAGTAGGGAACAGGTTGAGGGCCGGGAACAGGTCGGGCAGGCAACCGCCTTACCTGCTGGCTCGAAGAAGCGAAAGCGAAGGAGAAGGAGCAGGAGATGACAGACGAGCACGCACAGCTGCTAGACAGGCTTGAGGACGTAATAGGTGCTCTGGTTGCGCAGAGGCACGGGCCGGGAAGGCTGATCGGGGCCTGGGAAATCATGATCGAGACGATTGATCCGTCTCGTCCGGACGTCACAGCCTGGATGACAGACGGGCGCGGCTCGATGCTGGCGCGGCGCGGCCTTATCGAGGTCTGCCGTGACCAGTACCGGGGCGACATAGAGGATGTGGACTGACGATGAATAGGACGATGACTGGCGAGGTGTGCCCGGTGACGGGTGAGCCGTTGCTGCCGGGTGAGTATCTGTCTCGGGGTGGGGCGGCGAGGCTGAGGGTTGCGACTCAGTCACTGCCCGGACTCATGGCTGATCTCGCGTACATCACGTCGCACAAGTCGGTGCCGGAGGGTGGAGGCTCGAAGGGGCACTCTGTCTCGTCGCCACCGCTGCGTCTCGCGCTCATGCTTGAAGTTGATGAGATGGCCTCGGCGTTGCAGACCTGGGGTGATGAGCTGATCCGTCTCGTCATGGGCCAAAAGTACAGCGTCCCCGCCCGGGATTGGCGGATGGTCGCGCAGCTCTTCGCCGCGCACGAGGACCGCGTTCGACGTTGGCCGCTGGCGGCTCAGTGCGCCGATGAGGTGCTGTACTCGATCAAGCGCTTGGAGCGCCTAGCGGCCCCGGCGCACGCGCGCCTCATGTTCGTCGGCAAATGCCCGCGTTGCGGCGCTGACCTGCTCGCGAGGGAGGGGGCCGACGAAGTGAAGTGCCGTGAATGCTGGCAGCAGGTCGATTGCCGGACGGCCGTCGTACTCATGATGGCCGAGGCGAAACGTCTTGAGTTGCCACGTCCGCGCGCGACCAGGGTCGCTGAGCTGATCGTCGGCAAGCCGATCAAGGACACAACCGTGCGGTCGTGGTGCCAGCGCCGGAAGCTGCGGCCCGTCTCGCCGGAGGTCGGACCCCGCACCTACAGGGTCGCGGACATCGTGGCCCTCGCGTCCTGACGGCGATCCACCCCAGGGCAGCGCCTCACGTGCACCCGGGGGTGGTTCGTACCCGGAGGGGCATCCAAAACCACCCCCGGGGTGCTTGCAAACACCCCGGGGGGGTGTTCTGTACCCGAGGGAGGTCTGAAACCACCCCAGGGGGGTGGTGTGAAACACCCAGGGGGCAGGTCTTGCAAACAGGGTGCAACGGTGTATATTTCTAGTGTGGCCTTCCGCGTAAGTGGGGGCCATTCGATTTTGCGGCGAGGGGGTGACGCGCATGGTGTCCTCCCGGACGGGTACAAGTCAGTACAAGCATTGGCGCAAGCGAGTGCTCGCGGCCGGCCGCGCGGCTGGAGTCACGCACTGCCCGTCGTGCCATGTCCTGCTCGATTATGTGAACACGAGGACACCGTCGTCGGCCGAGCCTGATCACATCCTTCCTCATCGTTGGGGCGGCAAAAACGTCCTCGAAAACGGCCGAGTGCTGTGTCGTCGCTGTAATCAGTCGCGCGGCGACCGAGTGAACGTGCCAAAACGGCAGTCTCGAGCGTCCTCAGTGGACGTTGATTGGTGAAAACGTCCTGTTTGTGGCGTGATTTCAACGAAAATAGGGGCATCTCCCCCTCCCTCTCCCACCGTGAGTGCCCACAGCGGTATAGCGCCATACCCCCCCGCTTTCAGGCGGGTTGAGCTGGAAAAACGCTGACCACCCGTGTTCGTTTCGCACGCGGCCACAGGGGGCGTCTGGTGGGGCGCTGGCGCTCGCGGTAGGCGTTATTTGTTGGTTTTTGGCGGTTTAGGGGGTGGTTGTGGTGGCGAAGAAGAAGGCAGATGTGAAGAAGGCGGATGCGTTCGACGAGCTGGACGCTCGCAAGAAGCTGCTCGATCTGACCCTCGCGTCCCTTGAGTACGCCGAGTTCGACAAGCGCGCGCCCCTGATTCGTGAGGCGCGCGCGCTGATTTCCGAGATTTCAGGAACCTCGGGGGCCGCTGTCCCCGAATCGGTGAAGGGAGAGGGGGGCCAAGTTGTCGATTTCCAGCAGCGATTGGCGAAGCATCGAGCAGGCTCCCCGGCTGCGGGTCGCCGTTGAGCGCCGCGCCAAGTCCTTCGGCGATCTCGCGGGAGAGTTCGCGTCGACGTTCGGCCTGATGCCCGATGCCTGGCAGCAGCTCGTCCTTGACGACTGGCTCGCCGCATCGGCGAAAGACGAGTGGAAGCATCCCGTCGCCGGGCTGTCCGTCCCTCGCCAGAACGGGAAGAACGCCTTGCTCGAGATGCGCGAGCTCTTCGGCATGGTCCTACTTGGCGAGACGGTGATTCACTCGGCGCACGAGGTCAAATCGGCTCAGGCGCACTACCGCAGGTTCAAGGAGTTTTTCGGGAAGAAGGCCGATGACGAGGCCGCTCGATACCCTGAGCTAAACGCGATGGTCGAACAGGTCCGCAATGTGAACGGCCAGGAAGCGATCATCCTCAAGAACGATCCGTCGCGCGGCTGGCACGGCGGCTCCCTGCGAGTCATCGCGCGCTCGAAGTCCTCGGGCCGAGGTTTCACCGCTGACCTGATCGTCCTCGACGAGGCTCAGGAACTGACCGAGGATGCTCTCGAAGCGATCACCTCGACCGGCTCGGCAGGTCACCTCGGCAACTCGCAGGTGCTGTACACGGGCACGCCGCCCGGCCCGAACGCCAACGGGCAGGTTTTCGAGCGCATCCGAGATCAGGCGCTGTCTGAGCATCCCGGCGCGATGTGCTGGCACGAATGGTCCGCTGACCCCGACAAGCCGCTGCGCATGGACGACGTCAAGACCTGGGAAGCCACGAATCCCGCTCTACTCGCAGGCCGCATGAAGCGCGCATTCATCGAGTTGGAGCGCAAGACGCTCTCGGATGAGGGCTTCGCGCGCGAGCGCCTCGGAATGTGGCCGGCAAACGCTGGCGCATCGCGGGCCATCGACCCGACCACCTGGGACGCGACGGCGGCTGAAGCGCCGTTAGATGGCATCCGCTCGTTCGCCGTCGCTTTCAGCGCGGACGGCAAGCGGCAGGCGCTCGCAGGCGCTCTGAAAACCGGCAGCGGCCCCGACGTACGCTTCCACGTCAACGGCATCGACACGTTCACCGGATCGACGGACGACGGCGTGAAGGCCGTCGCCGACTGGCTCGCAGCACGAAAAGACCGCACAGCACAGATCAACCTCGTCGGCGGATCCGGCGCGTCGGCGCTCGCGGATGCCCTGCAGATCCGTGGGGTGCCAGCGAAGATCGTGCACATCATGACGACGCGCGAGTACCTCGAGTCATGCTCGATGTTTTTCGAGGGCCTTCGCGACGGGCGCATCACGCACCCAGTCGGCGATCCTGAGGACGCGCTCAACACTGCGGTCGCCGTGTGCGACAGGAAGATCCGCGCCCGTGACGGCGCGTGGGGATGGGAAGCGTCAATCCCCGATGGAGATGAGACCCCGCTAGAGGCCGTGTCTGCGGCTGTTCTGGCGGCTAAGACGACCCGGCGAAGGCCGGGCAAGAAAGCGAGGGCCCTGTGAGCGGCAAAAAGTTCATGCTCGCGACCCCGGTGCAGTTCTCGGCTCCGGCCGTGCCGGGACTGACGCCCGCAGAGCAGTCGGCGCTCGCGCAGCTCGTCGAGCTGTGGCGCGTGAAGCAGCCGCGTAATCGACTGCGGCAGGCGTACCTCGACGGCGTTGTCCGACCGGACAATCTGAATATCTCGGTGCCTGACGATATGGTCGACCAGCTCGGCGCAGTGATCGGGTGGCCTCGCAAGGTCGTTTTTGGGCTGTCGGATCTGCTGATCTGGGACGGCGTTACATCGGCGACCGGCAGCGATAATCCATTCGAGATCGACGACCTGCTGGCATCGACCGGATTCGAGTTGGAGATCGCGCAGACGATCCCGTCCTCGCTCACGCACTCGGTCGCGTTCTTGACGCTGCGAAAGGGTATCGAGGCGGCAGGTGAGCCGCCTGTGATCATTCAGGGGCACTCTGCGGACTGGGCTGCGGGACTCTGGGACCGCGTGCGCCGCCGTCTGTCCTACGGGCTGACCATCGACGACATCGACGATGCCGGCCGGCCGGCACGCTTCACCCTGTACACAGCCGACTCGACGTACGTCGTCGAGCTGAATGCGGCGTCGGCCTGGCGGATCATCCACGCCGAATTGCACGGCATGGGTGCGCCCATGATGGAGGCACTGCCATTCGAGCCGTCTCTCGACAGGCCGCTCGGGCGCTCGCGGATCTCCCGCGACGTCATGAGCATCACCCAGCGAGCGATGCGCACGGTCCTGCGCGAAGAGTTGGCGACGGAGCTGTTCACGGCTCCTGGCATCCTCCTGTCTGGCGTCGATTCGGACCTGATCGACGATCTCCGCTCGTGGGAGTGGAGGCTAGGAACCGTCAAGACGATCTCGTCCGGCGAGGAGCCGGAGGGGCCGAAGGTGACGGTCTTGCCGCAGCAGTCGGCGCAGCCGTTCACGGAGCAGATGCGTGCGCTGGCGACCGAGCTGTCGGGCGTGTCCTCGCTGCCGGTCTCGTCGCTCGGCGTCATCCAGGACAACCCTTCCTCGGCTGAGGCTCTGTACGCGGCGAAGGAAGAGCTGGTCATCAAGGCGAAGAACGCGCAGCGCGTATTCGACGCAGCGCTCAACCGCGTCTATGCGCATGCGGTGATGATGAGGGACGGTCTCGATGAGATGACGCCGGAGCTGCGGTCTCTGGCGACGCGCTGGGGCGATCCGGCGCACCCGTCGATTGTCTCGCAATCTGACGCCATCGTGAAGCAGATCAGCGCGCTGCCGTGGCTCGCGGAGTCCCCGGTCGTCCTCGAAGAGCTCGGGTACTCGGGATCGCAGATCGCGCGACTGATGTCGGACAAGCGCCGCGCGGAGGCGTCCGGTCTCCTTGATCGGCTGTCTGCGCAGGAGACCACCGACACCGCGGCGACGTCCGCTCCGGTCGAGCAGGCTGCGCCTGCGTCGAGGGGGGGGGCTTGACACGTCGCACGCGAAGGAGGCATTCGACGCGCTCGGCGTTGCGGTGCGTGCTGGCGTCGATCCGCAGAGCGCACTCGAGGTGCTCGGCATTCCGGGCGTGAAGCTGACGGGCGCTGTGCCCGTCTCGCTGCGTCTGCCGGAGGCGGACTCGAAGGCGCTCGAAGAGAAGTAGAGATCGTGAGGGGGCAGCGTGCATATTCACGACGTGCAGCAGCTCGCGCGGACGCAGAACCGTGCGGGCGATGTCGCTGAGCGCAGGCTGCGGGCGCTGTGGAAGCGACTGCCTCTCGATGATCTCGGAACGCTTGAGGACGCGCTGTTTCAGCTGTATCCGCGCATCGTCGAGGAATCAGCGGAGGTCGCGTCGTCGGCGGCGCTCGAATGGTACGAGAAGCAGCGAGAGATCGAGGGAGTCACGAAGGCATACTCTCCCGTGATGCCGTCCGGCCTCGTAGATCAGGGCGACGTCGAGAAGATCGTCGGGGCGACAATCCGGGATCTGCGGGAGGGTATCGACCGCGCGAAGGCGCTCGCGCGCCTCACTAACGGCGCTCGCAAGCTGATCTCAGACTCGGGCCGCGCGACCGTGCAGCATGCGGCCGAGGGTGATCCGAAGCGGACGCGGTTCGCGCGTGTGCCGACAGGCGCTGAGACGTGCGCCTGGTGCATGCTCTGGGCCTCGCGCGGCTTCGTGTACCGAAGCGAACAGACGGCGCACTTCAAGCGGTCGCACTTCAAGTGTGATTGTCAGATCGTGCCCTCATGGTCGAAGAAACCGAGGATCAAGGGATACGACGTCTCGAAGTACGAGGACATGTACAAGGAGACAATCAAGTCTCTCGAAGAGGATGAAACAGCTATCGACGATCCGCGCATCATCACCGAACGCATGCGAACACTCTTCCCCGACAAGCTCACGGACGGCCATACGCCGAAGCCGTGACCACCATCCACCCCGCAGCCAACCTGGCATGCGGGGTCTTTACATACCGGCCGCGCGCAAAGCTCGGCCATCCACCCCCGTTCTCTCCGCAATGGAAGGAAAAACTCATGGAAAACACCACCGATCAGGATCAGGAGATCAAGGACGGCGCGCAGGCACCGGCCGAAACCTCTCCCGCCACCGATACGGCCGTTCAGGACGACGCGCCCGTCGACGCTGCAGAGACCTCGCAGGAGGCCACGCAGGACGACGCCGAGCAGGACTGGAAGGCCCACGCCCGCACGTGGGAGCGCCGCGCCAAGGCCGACCACGCGCGCCTCTCCGTGCTCACGGAAGCGATCAACGGCAAGGACACCACCATCGAGGAACTGCGCTCTCAGGTCGCAGCCCTCGAAGCGCAGGCGCACCGAGCAAAGCTGATCGCCGCCGCCGCCTCCGAGTACGGCGTCCCCGCAGACCTCATCCACGGTGACACCGAGGACGAGATCAAGGAGATCGCGCAGCGACTCGCCGACTGGCGAGGTGCCACGGCCACGCCGGCCGTGCCCGCGCTCGCGGACTCGGGTGCCGGTGTTTTCCCGCCTCGTCCGTCGTCTCTGTCTCTTGATGAGCAGATTGCGGCGGCGCAGACCGCTGGCGACTTCAAGCTGTCGGCGCGTCTCAAGGCGGTCAAGCTCGCGGGCCTGACCGCCGACAACACCAACTGACACTCATTCCCCCTTCTCTTGACAGGAGATTCATATGCCCGGTATTACCGAGATGGCAACGACCTACAATTGCCCGAATTACGTCGGCGAGATCTTCGCTGCATCCCCGGAGGATACGCCCCTGCTGTCCTCGATTGGCGGTCTGACAGGCGGCGAGTCCGTCGAGTCGACCACCTTCGGCTGGCAGGTCGCTGACCTGCGCGACGCAGCCGACAACCGTCAGCGCGTCGAGGGCGCGGACGCTACCGCGTTCGAGACCCGCACCCGCACGAACGTTGAGAACGTCCTGGAGATTCACCAGGAGGCCGTCTCCGTGTCTTACACGAAGATGGGCGCGCGACGCCAGTACGGCCCGACCGGCACGGCCGTGCAGCTGGGCTCGACTACGCTGCCCGCTGACGAGCTCGCCGAGCAGCTGCAGGCGCAGATCAAGCAGATCGCAAGGGACGTTGAAAAGACGTTCATCACCGGAACCTACGCCAAGCCGACCACGAACGCGACGCCGCGTAAGACTCGCGGCCTGCTGCAGGCCATCACGACCAACGTTGCGACGACCACGCACAAGGCCAGCGAGCTGACCGCAGACGACGTCCTCGACCTGATCCAGAAGGTCTGGGACGGCGGCGGCGTCCAGGACACTGAGACCCGCACGATCATCGTCAACTCGACGCTCAAGCGCGCTCTTACCCGCCTATTCGTCAAGGATGGCTTCAAGCAGGAAGATCGCAACGTCGGCGGCGTCAACCTCAAGATGCTGGAGACCGATTTCGGCAGCTTCAACATCATGCTCAACAGGTACATGCCTGCGACGAAGCTCGCGGTCGTCTCCCTCGAGCAGCTCGCCCCGGCTTTCCTCGAAGTGCCCGGCAAGGGCCATTTCTTCGCCGAACCCCTCTCAAAGACCGGCGCATCCGAGCGCGTCATGTTGTACGGAGAGATCGGCCTCAAGTACGGCAACGAGAAGGCACACGGCGTCCTGACAGTGGCGGCGGGCTGATCAACAAGGCAAAGGAGAACAGCAACATGGCAAAGAAGAAGCTCAACATGGTGACCCTGCGCTGCGACGCGACACCGACCCTGCTCATTACGACTCCGCACGTCCAGTTCGAGGACGGCCTCGCGACCGTAACGGCCGAGGACGCCGAGCTCATCCTCGACGTCCTCGGCGACGACTTCGGCATCACTGGCCCGGACAGCGACACGCAGCCCGAGCCGGCACCCGAGCCGGCATCCGAGGAAATCCCCCCTGCAGCGTGAGCAGCAGCTGACAGCTAGGAGGCTGACATGGCACCACCTGCTGACCCCCTCGACGTCAAGATCACGGCATTCCGTACACGCTACGGACCGACCGAGGAAAACACTGTCGGCCAGCAGACCGTCGAAGCCGCACTCACTCGAGCAGCCCGCATCGTCCGCGACGAGCTCGCAGCCGACAAGATCGACCTCGCCGCCGCGCTCGCGGACGGCACGATCCGGCGCGACTCGTATGAGGACGTTGTCTGCGACATGGTGCGCTACTCGATCCGTCAGCAGGCGGATGGCTTCGCGTATGGTGCAACGCAATCGACGGTCACGGGTGGGCCGTACAGTCAGTCGTCGACGTTTAGCGCGCCGGTCGGCTCGATGAGCTTCACTCGGGTTCATCGGCGCAGGCTTGGTATCCGTCTGAGGCGGTTTGCATCTGTCCGGACAATTGGGGGTCGGCCATGATCTTCGGAGAGAACATCCAGCTACGCGACAGGCGGTCTGGCTCGCTCGATGAGTTCGGCAACCAGCGCAGGGAGTACGGGCCGTCGCGCTGGATCTCGAACGTTCTGGTCGCTCCTGCCTCGTCTCAGGATTTGGGTGCGGAGCGGCCGGACGGAGACGCGACGATCATGACTTTCCATTTCCCTAAGACCTATATCGGGCAGCTCAAGGGCAATTTGATTTGGTGTCGCGGGTCGTGGTGGGAAGTCATCGGCGATCCGCAGCCGTACAGCAAGGACTCAACGCCTGGTGTGTGGAATCGGCCTGTGCAGGCAAGGCTGGTGGAGGGATGACGCAGGTGAAGATCGTGATCGATAACGCCGGGCTTCGCGCGCTGACGACGCCGATGATTGAGTCCGCTGCAGAGCGGATAGCGGAGGCTGCGGGCAAGGGCTTTGAGCCGTCTGTGCAGCAGGGTAAGACGAGGCCGCACGGCATCGTCAAGACTGCGACTTTCAAGGCACGCCGTGACAACGCTCGGCATAACGCGCTGCTTAAGGCGCTGAATGCGGGGCGCGTATGACGTCATCGACCGCACTGCTGATCGCGTACTTGAAGAGGAAGTTTCCGGGCATGTCGGTGTCGAACCGGGTGCCGCAGGACCGGCCCTCGAAGTTCGTCACGGTCGAGCGGACGGGCGGGCAGCGCACGCACTTGTGGGATTCCCCGATGTTCGCCGTGCAAGCCTGGGCTGCGACCGAGGCTGAGGCGTCTGCGCTTGCTGATGAGGTCGCCGTCGCGATCCTCGACTGGCAGCGCGAAGCATTCGTCGCGTACTCCGACGTGCGTTCGGTGTACGCCTTCCCGGACCCGGATTCTCGGGTTCCGCGTTTTCAACTGACGGTGAGTGCCATCTTGGCGCTCGCCTGATTCTTTACTCTTGACAGGAGAGTCACATGGCAGAACAGAATTCTGCGCTTGTTACTGCGGCTAAGCCGCAGAAGGGCGGCGCGTTTTTCGCCGCTCCGCTGGGGACGCCGCTCCCCGCTGACGCGACGACCGCGCTCAATACGGCGTTCGTAAAGCTGGGTTACCTCTCGGAGGACGGTTTCGAGAATCCCATCGAGACCGAGTCCAGCGACATGAAGGCATTTGGCGGCAACGTCGTCCTCACGCAGCAGACCGGATACAAGGAAACCTTCAAGACGAAGCTCTTGCAGGCGCTCGATCCTGACGTCCTGCGTGAGGTGTTCGGGCAGGAGAACGTGACGCAGCAGGGCGGCGCGGACAAGCCGATCACGGTGCGTCACAACTCCAAGATCCTGCCGCGCCGAGTTCTGGTGTTCGAGGTGCTGCTCACGGGTGGCCTCGTGAAGCGCATCGTCGTCCCGGAAGGCCAGCTCACTGAGCGCGGTTCGACCGTGTACAAGGACGGCGAGGCCGTGGGTTACGAGGTGACCTTCGCCGCGTACCCGTCCGCGAAGATCGAGGGAGACTACGCTCGCGAGTACATCGCGAAGGCCAGTCCGCTGCCTGCCTGATCGGCGGCACACATTCGTGGAAGAGGGCCGGAGCCTGCCTGACTACCATCCCGGGGCGCAGGCGGGGTCGCGCCCCGGCCCTCTTCCATCCCATTCAATTTAGGCGCGACAAAGACTCACAGACTTAGAAAGGTTGAGCGCGATGACTTTTTACAACCAGATGGTGCCCGGCAACCCCGATGACCACGACGACGTTGTGAACGTCGCAGTCCCGCCGCACAGCGACGTAGAGATCGAGTGGCACGGTGGCCCTCGCGAGCAGGGCGGATACACTGTCGCTCGTCACGCTGACGGCTCGATTGAGGCCGTGCACGACGCTCTCGGACGATACGAGCAGGCCGTTAAGGCTGCTGGCGGGGGCGTCTCGAAGCCGGAGCCGGGGAAGCCCATCAAGTCCTATCAGGGGACGGTCAAGCATGACCTGCAGGGGCTGCGAGCGATCACGGTCGAGGGCGTGCAGCTGCTTGTCGATCCGGCCGTTTTCGATGATTTCGAGCTGCTCGAGTCGCTTGCTGAGATTCAGCGCGGCGACATCCTGGCACTGCCGACTGTGTTCCGCGCGGTCGCGGGCGACAAGGCGCAGGAGCTGCTTGACGCTATCAGGGGCGAGAATGGCCGCGTCACGGCGACCGCCGCGACGGAGACTCTCGTCCAGATCATGAGCGAGCTGGCCCCAAAAGCCTGACACTCGCCGCGATCCTGACGCACGCGCACGATGAGCTGGAGGCCGACTTCCTCCGGTTCTTCGGGCGCGTCCCGCGTCAGATGCCAGCAAGGCAGGCCGCGCGCCTCGCGTCCGTCGTCATCAAGCAATCGGAATCCTGGGCACTGCGTGCCATCGACCAGGAGTGGCAGTGGAGGTCGCTCGAAACGCATCTCGCTGCGATTCAGGCTGACTCGCTGCGCTGGCTCCAGTGGGCAAAGACGGATGAAGCGCAGAAGGGCCGGGGCATGCCGCCGCCGATCCCGCGACCGGGCACAAGGGTCGAAATTGAGACCATGCCCGACACGGACTGGATCGACCAGCAGCTGGGCGCAGCCCGAGTGGCAGTTGAAAACTAGATAAGGAGAGGGCATTGGCCGAAGGTGTTTCCCTGGGTACCGCGTGGATCGACGTCGTCCCGAGCTTTAAGGGCTTGAAGAAGCGCATCGAGGAAGAGCTCGGGGCACTCGGGACAAGTGCCGTCACTGAGGCATCTGAGTCCTGGGGCTCGAAGATCGGCCAGTCGCTCTCGAAGCACATCGGCGGTGCCCTCTCATCAATCGGTAAGCTCGGCCTCGGTGGCGTCGCCGCAGCGGTCGGCGGCGTCACGGCCGCGCTCACGGCGCAGATCCCCGCGGCGATTGCCGCGTCCGACGCGACCGATAAATTCAAGAAGACACTCGAATTCGCGGGTGTCGATCCCTCGCGAATCAAGCAGCTGACCAAAGCCGCTCAGTCCTACGCAGATCAGACGGTGTACGACCTGTCGGATATTCAGTCGGTGACGGCGCAGCTCGCCGCGAACGGCGTCAAGGACTTCGATAAGATGGCCGAAGCGGCCGGCAACGTGAACGCGATTGCTGGCGGCACCAAGGAGACTTTCAAGCAGGTCGCGCTCGCGCTCGTTCAGATCAATGGCGCGGGGAAGCTAACGACCCAGGACTGGAATCAGATCGCCGCAGCCATTCCCGGCGCGTCAGGCAAGCTTCAGGAAGCCCTCAAGAACAACGCCGCGTTCACCGGGAATTTCCGCGATGCCATGAGCCAAGGCCAGATCACGGCCGAAGAATTCAACAAAGCCCTCATGGACCTCGGATTCACCGACGTCGCGGAACAGGCAGCGAAGTCGGCCTCCACCTTCGAGGGCGCGTGGGGCAACCTAGAAGCAGCAGTTGAGAAGGGCCTCGTCGCCTCCCTCGACAAGGTCAAGGAGCCGCTCACTGACATCGTCAACGCGGTCGGCGAGCAGCTCGGCCCGGCTTTCGACAACGCGGGCAAGTACGTCGACGTCCTCGCCGGCAAGCTCCGTCCCTTCGCTGACGCCATGAAGGACGGCAAGCTCACCCTCGAGGACATCGCCAAAGCCCTCGGCCAGGCAACAGGAGGCTTCGCAGCGCTCGCGGGTGCGGGCACCCTGCTCGCTGATCCGTCTCTGATCATCGGGGCGTTCGACGCGCTCCCCTCGCCGTCCGCGCTCGTGGACAAGTTCTCGGGTCTTGGCGGCGCGGTCAAGGAGGGCGCGGGCAAGGTTTTCGCACCGGCTGTCGAGTCGGTCAGTGAGCATGCGAAGAGCCTCGGCAGCGCCTTGAAGGCTGGTGCGGGTGAGGCTGCGTCGAATGCGTCTACGGCAATTGGCGAGAAGCTCTCGGGTTTCGGCCGCGTGATCCGCGAGGCCGGCGACAAACACATCGGGCCGTCATTCGGGACTCTCACCGGAAAGCTCTCCGGTATCGGCGGCGTCCTCAAGGAAGGCGCAGGCAAGGCACTCGGCCCGGCTGTGCAGGCAATGCACGGCCTCGGCCCGAAGATGGGGAAGGCGCTCGCGGGTGCTGCTGGCCCGGTCGGCTCGGCTGTCGAGGACTTGATCGGGCAAGTCGGCATGTTCTTGAATCCGGCCAGGTTCGGCAAGGTGCTGGCCTTCGGCGGTCTCATCACTGCTGCTGTCGCTGGCATCGGTGCGCTGGTGCAGGCGTCGGGCGGTGAGCTGACGACGCAGATTCAGACGATGATCTCGGACATGATTCTCAACGTGTCGAAGTATGGGTCGGAACTGGTCTCGAATGCGCCGCAGCTGATCGCGTCGGGCGCTGAGGCGGTCAAGACACTGATCACCGGCATCACGAACGCGCTGCCGGTCCTGCTGAATATGGCGGGCCAGATTATCGAAGCCTTCGTCGGTGCGTTCGCGGATTGGCTTCCGCAGCTGATCCCCGCTGCCGCGCAGATGATTGTCGCGCTCGTGAAGGGCCTCGTCGATATGCTGCCGCAGCTCATCAACGCTGGCGTCGAACTGATCAATGGCCTGACGGCCGGCCTGACGGCCGCGATCCCGGTGCTGATCGAGGCGCTGCCGGGCATCATCACCTCGCTGCTCGACGCGCTCTCGAAGGGTATCCCGCAGCTGATTCAGGCGGGCGCGGGCCTGCTGACGGGCCTCATCAATGGCATCGTTCAGGCGATCCCGACGCTGGCGGCGGCGCTCCCGCAGATCGTCACGACGCTAGTCACGACTATCGTGCAGGCGCTGCCGCAGCTCATCAATGCAGGCGTCGAGGTCTTGAAGGCCCTGATCACTGGCCTGCAGACGGCACTCCCGGCATTGATCGATATGCTGCCGCAGATCCTTACGACTGTCGTCACGACTATCGTGCAGAATCTGCCGATGATCATCGAGGCCGGCATAACGCTGCTGACGACGCTGATCAACGGCATCCTTGAAGCGATCCCGCAGCTGATCGATATGCTGCCGCAGATCATCAACACCATCGTCACGACGCTGATCACGAATCTACCGATGATCATCAGCGCTGGTGTGCAGCTACTGATCGGCCTCATCAATGGCATCGTTCAGGCGATCCCGCAGCTGATCGCGATGCTGCCGCAGATCATCACGACCATCGTGACGGTCCTCGTGCAGAATCTCCCGCTGATTCTCAATGCCGGCGTGCAGATCTTGACGGGCCTGATCGACGGCATCGTGAAGTCCCTACCGGCGCTGAAAAACATCTTCTGGGATGTACCGAAGCAGATCATGAGTGTCCTGTCGAGCGTGCCCTCAATGATGATGTCGTCCGGTAAGAAGATCATTCAGGGCTTGATCGACGGCATCAAGTCGATGGCGGGCGCGGCGACGGGCGCGGTCTCAGACCTGCTCAGCGGCGTCCGCAAGTACTTGCCGTTCTCCCCGGCAAAGAAGGGCCCATTCTCGGGCCACGGATGGACGCTGTATTCAGGCCGGTCGATTGTCGAGGCGCTCGCCGAGGGCGCAGCGCAGCGCGCGCCGCTATTCGAGGCGGCAATCAAGGACACGATTGCGGCAGGGCAGGAACAGCTTGCTGGCCTCGAGGCCGGGGCACTGTCGGTCACGGCGGGGCTTGGTGGCGCGGCTGGTCTGGCGCGTATCCAGGCGACCGGCCCGCAGTATCTCGTCGTGCGCGACTCGGATGATCAGCTGATCGGCCGCATGCGCGTCGAGGCTGGCGGTGTCGTCTCGGATGGTCTCGCGCCCGCTTCTCGGTCGGCGCTGCGTGAGCGCATCGGATTCTAAGGAGTAAAGCTCATGGCGATTCAGTGGTCCGCGTCGTCCGGATACATGTCGGTCGGCGTGGAAATGTGGTACACAGGCGACCCTCACCAGGGGTACGTAGAGGTGTACGCGCAGTTCTGGCTCAGGTCGGACGGCTACGGTCATAATTTCTCGGCGAGCACCTCCTGGTGGGGCAACGTCGGGACCGGCTCGGAGACGGTGTCTTTCTCGTCGCCGACCGGCGCGACCGTATACAAAGACATGGGCACGTCGCACTGGCGTGAGAATCTCCTGCCGAATCAGGAGCGATCTGTCGGCGTCGGTTATTCGCTGGGGCCGATCTGGAATGGCGGACACCCGTCGATGCAGGCGTGGCTCACGCTGCCTGCGCGTCCGGCGAAGCCGCCGTCAGCGCCGTCGTACTGCAAGGCGCTGCTGCTCGATGACGGCAAGTCGGTGTCGGTATCGTGGCCTGCCGCGAAGCCGGCAGATGCGTCGTCGCCGATTCGCTCGTACGTGATCGAGCGTTGGGACGCCTATTCGGACAACTACTCGGGGCCCTGGCTCCCGCGTCAATGGCACGTGGTCGATTGGGTGAACGTTGAGGGGTCGACGGCCCCGGCGTTTAGCGTGATCGACACGAAGGCCGTGTACGCGAACGACAGGTTTTGGTACCGCGTGTATGCGTCGCCGATCATCCCGACTCGGGTGCGTGACGTCTCGGACTTCGTGCCCGGCCCGGCGTCGCCGCAGTCGAACGGCGTGTCGACGGCTCCGGCTCCGGTCGCGGAGCTGACGGCCGCGAAGAACGAGCGCGGACAGATCCGCATCACCTGGAAAACGACGTTCGCGTATCCGCAGGACGCCACGGTCGAGATCCTCGACGGCGATAAGAAGGTCGGAGAGGTACGCGCCGACGCGGACGGCTGGGTCCACGAGACCGCCGACCTGCAGGTGCCGCACACATACCGCGCGATCCTCAAGACCGATAATCTGGAATCCGAACGCTCCGCTCCGTCGAATACTATCCAGGTGCTGCAGAAGCCAGGAATTCCGGCTGTATCGGGGCCGGGCACGTACGCGGCGGTCGGTGCGGTGCCCTTCGCGTGGGCGCACAATTCCCTCGACGAGACGTGGCAGGAAGCAGCCGACATTCGGTACACCACCGTGTACACGGAAACAGCCAACGGGCATCGCGCAGGGGATTCCGGCCCCTGGCAGAGCGTCTCCGTCACGGGCTCAGCACAGACCAAGACCATCGACCTGCCAGCCGGAGTCATCGACTACCAGATCCGCACGAAGGGTCAGTACCGAGAGTATTCGGACTGGTCGCCAGTCAGGCGGACGACGGTCACGTACGCGCCGGTCGTCGCGCTCGCGCCCGACTCGCTCACGCTCGACCGCTCAGCGTTCGACGGGGCACTCACGGTATCGCACGTGAAGGGTTCGTCGACGACGATCTCGACCGTGCTCTGCGAGCTGCTCTCGTCGAACCTGCAGGCCATCGAGCAGATCAAGGGCGCAACGGCCGCGCTCGGTGTCGCGCCGACGTTCTCGCGTGCGCCCCTTCGGTTCAAGGCGCGCCTCGAAAATCGCACAGAGTACGTCGTCCGAGTGACGCTCACGGACGGATACGGGCTCACGACCACCGTGCAGCGGCGATACAAGGTCGAGTATCCGACGCCGCCCGAGCCGATTGTGACGGCCTCCTGGGAAGAGGACGAGGGTGACATGCTCATATCGATTGCCTCACCCGCCGTCCCGGCAGGCAGCAGGCAGCCGCCGACCGTCGAGACGCGCCTTGAGCGTTCAATCGACGGCGGCTCGACCTGGACAATCGTCGCCGACAAGCTCCCGCCCTCGACCATGTACAAGGACCGGGAGAGCCTCACCAACGGCACGACCAAATATCGGGTGACCGCGACGTCGGCAATGCCCTCGTCGTCCGTGACGATCATCGATGCGCTCGCGGATTCGCAGGCGGTGTGGATTTCTGCGGGTCAGGGCTTCTCGAGGTCGGTGCGTCTGGCGTGGAACCCGGTGACGGGCTCGCAGCTTGGGCTTGTGAATCGTGAAGTCAAGTACTTTGCAGGCAGGAAGCTCGGGGTCGAGCTGTCGGGAACGCAGCGCCAGCGCGTCGTGCAGGTGTCGGCGGCGTTGCTGGACTCGTCATCGCGTGAGCGTCAGGCACTTGAGGATCTGGCGTATATGCCAGCGCCGTTCATGTATCGCGATCCGCTCGGCCGCGTCTTGTACGGCTCGCTATCCGACGTGCAGCTCGGTCGCGAGGTAGGTGGGATCTGGTCGGTCTCAGCGAAGCTAACGGAGGTGAATCGTGGCTGATGCATCGCCTGTTCGGCAGGCCGATTATCGGGTGATGCTCACGACGCCGGACGGGCAGGACATTGGCCTGCTCGATGGCGTCGAGTCCGGGTCGGTGACTCTGTCGGCGACGTCGCGTCTACGAGCGTCGGGGCAGCTGAGCCTCACGGAGACATCTCAGGAGATCGACTGGTTCAACATGCACGCCCGCGTTGATTACGTGCCGGTCGGCATGGAGGGCTGGCCGGTGGCGACTTTCGTGATGTCGTCGCCGACCCGCTCGGTCAATGACCACCGTGTGACGAGGGACGTCGAGCTGCTCTCGACGCTCGCATATCTTGACAGAATGGCGACCGACCGTATCGAGCAAGTCGCGAACGCGCACCTGACAGACAATGAACAATGGGGGCTGATCGGCAGATACGCGGCAAAGGCGCGTAATCTGCGGATAGGGTTCAGGAAATTCGGAGATTTCGGCAGAGTCGGCGGGCCGAGCCTCATCAATGAGTCAATCGTGTACGACGTCGGAACGAACGTGCTCACGATGCTCAACGACTGCGCGCGCCTCGTCGGCTGGGGCGCGCTGACCCCAGATCCTTACGGGGTCATCACGGGCGGACCGTATATTCGCCCGTCGCGCCGCCCGGTGTCCTACGTTTTCCGTGAGGGAGACGAGGCGATACACTCGGCTGACTGGACGATCGACCGCGACATTTTCTCGGTCCCGAACGTCGTGGTCTGCGTGGGGACGCCGGGGTCGGACGATACGCAACGCGGAGACGATAAGTTCTACGCTGGGCCGTCCCCTGCTGTCGTTGGTGTCGCTCGTAACGACAATTCGAGCGACCCGCTCTCGACGGTTAACCGCGGCGAAATCGTGCACGTAGAGACCGGCGTGAAAGCGACGTCGCAGGCGGCGATCAATCAGGTCGCGCAGAGAATCCTCACGGAGAAGGCGATGCCTGCGGCGTCGCTGGTGATCGAGCATCTGCCGATCAACATCCGGCCCGGCGAGGTCGTCGAATTCATCTCGCAGGGACAACGCCTGCGGGGGGCCGTGCAGGAGATGAAGATTCCGCTGTCGCCGACAGCGCTTGTCACGACCACGATTAAGGAGATCCCCGGTGAGTAGCCTCGATTATCTGGCTGACGTCGTCGCTGAGCTGCGCAACAAACTCGATGCGCAGCCAACATACCAGTGGGCGACATGCGTCCGCGCGGCAAGGCAGGGGCACGTCAACGTGCGATTCGACGCGGACCTCTGGCGGCGCGGCAACGACGAGAACGACGCAATCATGGCAGTGCCTGACAAGCTCCTGACCACGAAGACGAACCCGGGGGACCGTGTACTCGTCCAGATCCATCAGGGGAACATGCAGGCGCTCGCGGCCACGAGGACATACGAGGATCGCTATATTTTCCCGGAGCTGCCGGGCAGCGGCCCGAGGACTGGGACAGGCGGCGGGGAAGCCGGTAAGCCGGGCCCTCCTGGCCCGAAGGGCGACACTGGCCCGAAGGGTGATCAGGGTGAGCGCGGCCCGGCTGGTCCTCCTGGTCCGAAGGGCGATCAGGGGGAGACTGGTCCGCGTGGCCCGAAGGGTGACCCGGGTGAGGCGATCACCGTCGTCACGCCGGCCGGCGTCATCGCCGCGTTCGCGGGCTCGACTGCGCCGACCGGCTGGCTCATGTGCGACGGCCGAGAGTACGACCGCCGCACGTACCCGGAGCTTGCCCGGGTGTTTGGCAACAGTTTCCGTTTCCGTGTTCCCGACCTGCGCGGCCGCTTCGTGCTCGGTGCGTCGTCGTCGCATCCTGCTGGCGAGCAGGGCGGCGAGGAAAAACACACGATGACGACGGCTGAGATGCCCAGGCACCAGCACCAGATCGGCGGCGAATCCGGGTATTGGAGCGGAGGCGCAGGAATCTACCAGACGGACTTCTCGGGCGGCAATCGCTGGATGGGAATCGCCAACTTCGGCGCGGGCTACCTTGACCGTGCCGTCGCACAAGTCACGGGCGGCTCGCAGCCGTTCAACATCATGCCGCCGTACGTCGCGATGAACTTCATCATCAAGACCTGACAGACCATCCCGGCCTGCCACCCATCACGCCCCGACCACCGCACCTGGTGGCCGGGGCTTCCTACACCCACTGAAAGGACTGATCATGGCACCCGATCTTCAGACGATGCCTGAAACCAAGACGCAGGAGGCTGAGCTGCTCGGCCTCCTGACAGAGCGCAACATCAATCAGCGCGAAGGAGGCCAGGCATGACCTCCCCTAATGATCCTCGCGTCGTCGCAGCCGTCGATACCGCCCTGCGAGCCATGCTCGAAGAGGTCGGTCATGTCGGTGGCGACAAGTATTGGGACGCGGTCGGCAAGAGCGACTTCCGAGGCTACGCCTGGTGCGGCGCTTTCCAGGTCTGGGGCTTCCTGCAGGCCGGCGTCAACCTGATGAATGCCGCGTGGTGGTACTACGTGCCCTACATCAAGAACTTCGCGCAGCAGATCGGCGCGTGGAGTGATGAACCGGGCTACGGTCGTCAGGCGATCTATGAGTGGCACGGCGACGGCGTCGCCGACCATGTCGGGGCGTCCTGGCCCGACCCTACCGCCGCGCTCTTCCGCGCCGTCGAGGGCAACACGAGCCTGGGCGGCTCTCAGGACAACGGCAACGGCGTTCTCGTCAAGTACCGATACGACGAGGACATCCTCGGCTGGGTCGATATGCATATCGTGCTCGCCTGGATGATCGACAACGGCCGCTGGGACGGCGGCACCGCCGCAGCTCCCGCGCAGTCCGGTCCTACCGACATCACGGCCCTGCAGCGCGCAGTCGGTGCCGACCCCGACAACATCCTCGGCCCCGACACGCGTCAGCGTATCCTCGCCGTCGCTGCCGCATCGACCTGGGGCGGCGGTGAGTTCCCCTTCGGTGTCGAATACACGCAGCGGGTAGTCGGCGCAGAGCCGGACGGCATCTGGGGCGAAAACTCGGAAGCCGCGCACGACGCCGTCGTCGGCCGCATCCAGGCCGCAGTTGGCGCGTATCAGGACGAAATCTACGGAGCGGCAACCAACGCCGCCGTCAGTATCGCGCTCGCGGGCGCAGAGACCGCGTGAGGAGGAGAGAACAGTGAATCAGAGTGACATTCTGCTCGGCTTGCAGTCCGATCCGTTCGTGACGTCGGTTCTTATCGGCGTCGTGTGGCCGCTCATTCAGGCGGCGCTTGATCGTCCGTACTGGACGCACCAGCGTCGCGTCTGGCTGCTGGCAGCGGTCGCCGTCGCCGTGACGGCCGGCGTCTGGGTCTCAGGATCGTACCCGGCAACCTGGCAGCTCATCATCTCGCAGGCAAGCGTTTTCCTTGGCGTTGCCTGGGCGGTTTTCCAGATCCTCTCGGGGATCAAGATCGGCGGCGTGAGCATCATTGATTGGGCCGGGGCCATCACCCCGGGTGGCGAGACCATCGACGACGTGCGAGCAAGCGCGGGCGAGGCGGTGACGCGCAGCGACTCAGGCGGTGAGGCGCGGCCGTGAGCGGTATCCTCACTGACCCGAAGATCATCGAGGCCACGAACGGCCTCATCGCGGTCATCCTCGCGGGTGCGGGCGGCATCACCGCTGTCTGGTTCGCACGCCTCAAGCAGAGCGTCGAGTCGCATATGCAGCGTGTAGCCAAGGCCGCAGAGGAAGCGAGGGAAGCTGCGCAGTCGGCGGACGCGCAGGTCTCAAATGACCATTCGACTAATTTCCGGGATGACCTCGACGAGGTTCGCGATGCAGTCAAGGCCGTCAGCGAGGCGGTCAGCGCCCTAGCAGTGCTGCCCGACAGATTCGAGGGTCTGTCCTCGACGGTCGACCGCGTCGCATCGACGCTCGAGAATCACGGAGTGAGTCTTTCGGACATGAAAGAGAGGATCGACCGCATTGATGAGCGCGGCAGCAGGATGGCTGCTGAAATACACGATGAGCGCACAGCGCGCGAGTCGGCTCAGCGTCTGATCGACTCGCATGCGCACGACACGCACCGGGCGATTTACGAGAGGATCGAGGCTCTCGAAGATCGTAGCGGTAAGTGAAGAAGGCCCCACCTGCCAAGACAGCAGGTGGGGCCTCTCTTACTATTTCGGGGGGCGCGCATGTCGCGAGCGCTGTGTGCGGCTGACGGCGCGGAATGTGTCGTCGGTGCGCGCGTCGGCGGCGGCTTGGGGGTCGCGGACTCGGGCGAGGCGTGCGAGCGCCTCGGGCTTGGAGGAACTGCGGCTGATGCGCTCGCGCACGCTGGGCGCGGAGAGCTTTGCCGTGCGGGGAAGCTCGTAGGTCTCTCGGTACTCCGCGGCGCTCATGCCGTGTGCCAGGTACACGTGCGCGGCAAGGCTGAGGTAGGCTTTCCCGCACTCGTGGCAGATGAGCCTCCCCTCCGTGTCCTCGGTGATGCGCCCGTACACACCTGCGCCGACTGGCTGACCGATGCGGGGTGCGGCCTCGTCGGAATACTTGCCACGTGCCCGCTTGTAATGCTTGAGACAGACCCCGTGTGAGACGGCGTCGCGGTCGCAGCCGGGGGCCGAGCATTGGGCAGCGGGAGTGCCCGGGGAGCGGATCCAGCGGCGCTGCGCCGCCCACGCCTCGACGGCGGAGATACTCCACCAGTAGGCATGCCCGACACGGACGGGCCGAAGGCCCTCGCGGCGCATGGTCTGGGCGAGCTGGCGCACCTCGCGCGTAACGCCGAGGAGGGCTGGCACCTCAGCGGTGGGCAGGTACCCGCGTTCACGGGCTTCAGTCTTGGTCATGACACCATCGACGTCTTGGCGCATGGCGTGTCTCCTAATGTGGGGGAAGGCCCCGGCCCCTTGTGGGGTCGGGGCCTTCTTCTTTCTGTCAGAGCGCGTGGTTGGCGCAGACGGTCCAGAAGTCATCGTCGGTCACGACTTGGTAGTAGCCCTGGCCGTTCAGCCATTCGACGTTGGCTTCGGGGTCGTAGGCGCGGTACCAGGCGAAGGTTTCGCCGGCGATTGCTGCGACGTCGTGCTCGTCGGCAAAATCGCCGAGCACGTCGGTGATCATGTCGCAGACATCGCTCATGGTGGAGTAGCGCTGGTCGCAGCCGGTGGTTTCGATGATCTCGGCGAGCTGCTCGGCGGTTTCGATGGTTTCCATTGTTCTCTCCTTCTTTGAGGGTCGGGGGGCTTTCCCTCCCGATGACTTAACTATACACCGTGCGCGACGTATAGTGCAAGTGGGATTGAATGTGATGTGCGCTACTTGGTGAGGTCGGTTCGCGCGCCCTGACCGGGGCGCGACGCCAGCCAAGCGTCGATTGTCTCCGGCGACCATCCGCGCAGCGGTCCGGATGGGGTTGTGATGATGACATCCGCCTCCGGCATGAGATCTTTGAGGATGTAGGAGCGAATAGTGGCAACGGCGAGGCCGGCGCGCTCTGCGACGGCAGCAGTGCCGAGGTATTCAGTAGGCATGGGTGGTCCGATCAGTCGTACGGGGAGACGATTTCGACGGGGATGCCGTCGTCACTGAGCAGCTGGAAGGCGCGTCCGACGCAGGCGCGATAGGCGGAGAGGGGTAGGCGCTGTGCCCATCGCGTGTGCTGCTCGTAATCTGCCTGCGTAGAGTAGGCGATGAGAGCAGTAGGGATGCTGCGGACAGTCTCATCCTGGTCCTCGATGGGCGCGAGCAGCTCGTCGAGGCACTCGAGCGCCTCGTCCTCGAGGCTCCCGAGGATCATGTGGACGCTGAGCGGGTCGTGCGGCTCGCTCTTGCCGATCTCCCAGGATCGGATTACGCCCTCGTTGACCTTGAGGATCTTGGCAAGGTCGGCTCGGCTCATGCCGAGGGCTTCGCGTCGGCAGCGCAGGCCGACTGGTGTAAGTGGGTTGCGGGGCATGTGGTCTCCTGTCGTAGGGGGAGGCCTCGGAGCGTGTGCCCCGGGGCCTCAATGGGTGGGTCAGTCAAGGAACTTCGCGACGTCGCCGCCGAGATCCTCGAGGACGGTCAGTGTTGCCCAGGTGGTCGCGTACCCCTCCGTGAGGCCCTGCGACTCGCACTCGGCAGAGATCGCGTTGTAGATGCCGTCGCGGGAGAAGTCGGCGGCGTTGTAGTCGCCAAAAATGCGGGCATCGTCAGCCGCGGTGTAGGCCAGCGGAACTTCGGTGATCTTGAAGCCGTTGGAGGCGAGCAGCTCGCGGTCCTCGCCAGTCATGCGGACGGCGGCTTCAATGAGGGCCTCGCGCAGCTCCTCGATCTCATCGTCAGGAAGCGCGGTCTCGAACCAGTACTCGGCGGGCTCGCGCTCACCATCGAGGATGAGATGTCGGGCGAAGCGGTCGGTGTTGGTGTCGGTGATGTAGGTGACGGTGGTGTTCATTGTTCTCTCCTTCTTTGAGGTTCGGGGGGTGTTCCCTCCCGATGGCTCAACAATACATCGCGCGCGACGTATTATGCAAGCCGGAATGGATGTGATCTGCAAAACATGTGACAGAAAGAGGCAGGGTGCCCATCGTGACACCCTGCCTCTTTCTGTGTACCCACCGCGTACCCACGCGCTCAGTAAATCGGCGCTAGATCAACGACAGGTGGAGATCTGTGGAGATGGGGGGAATCGAACCCCCGTCCAGTGGCCGGCCCCGAATTCTTCTCCGAGCGCAGTCTACGGTTTTATTTCTCAGCCCCCAGCATT